>LFCJ01001738.1_pt1 | contig 15449 bp, 18 predicted proteins | sample 643141 | NCBI WGS metagenome assembly LFCJ01 (sample SAMN03766243, study PRJNA286221) | soda lake metagenome | biome: soda lake; feature: Kulunda steppe; material: water; isolation source: sample B1-Br-g2 brine of Lake Bitter-1 | place: Russia: Kulunda steppe | collected 2010-07 | reverse complement strand
TATTATCAAAATACCAAAGCATCCATGAATCCCAGAGTGGATGTTTTTTCTTATGAAAGTATTTGATGTTTTTTTGGAAATCCATACCATCTCTTATTTTTGTAACCATATCATAATCGATTTGGTTGATCTTATTCATTAGAGCCAACATTTCTCTAATATAAACGAATATTCCTATTCATTTAATTTATTTATTTTTTGTTGTCACAATTCAAAAATAAAACGATTTCATTGATTTATCATGATTAGGTTTCTCTCGTGAAAAATTAATCTCGATATAGTTTTGAATATCCACAATAAGATTATTTGTTTTAGAAAGAACTCTAAAGATATTCATTGTGACGAAGGATGGTTCGTTGAGATCATAAATGTCTTTTAGATGTTCAAAAAGATCGAAATGTATCAAAATAAGATTATCCAAAAGAGAATATAGCATGGTTTTTTTAGCATTTCCAACAAGATTTTGATCTGATTTTATCTTATTAAATTCAATTTGATAATCTTCGACGGTTTTTAGAAAGGCCTTGTGGTCTTCTTCTGACATATGAGATTGTAAACCTCTATTTTTAAAAGCATTTGCGACCCTGTTTTCCATTCGGGTCGCTCTATTATTCAAGTTTATTTTCGCAACATGTTTGGCAAAATTGAGAATCGAGGATATACTATTTTCCAGATGCATACCCGCTTCTTCACTCAACTTTGATTTTACGACTTTACTCGCATTGTCTGAGATTTTGGCGATCAAAGGTGTCATTTTATCATCAACTATATCGAGAGTCTTGTTTGATAGAGAAGCTAAAAACCCACTTCCATGTTGTTGATTTTCAATACTTTTTTGTCGGGCGTTACCATTTTTTGTCTCTTTCTTTGTTTCCTTCTTTGTTTTCTCTGTTGTTTTCTTGCTCGTTTTCTTGTTTGGTTTTGTTGATTTTGATAGTTTGATTTGCTTGGTTTGGGGGTCCATTCTGAATCTTTTTATCTGTAATCTTGATATAAAATAAAATTATATCAATTTAAAAATAAAGAATACAAGTTAGCAATAGAAATTAGGAATACAAATTTGGAACACAATTTATCTTATTATCCAAGTAATCTTGGCACGAGGATAATGCCCTTATGAAAGCTTCTAATACCTTGTCAAGGTCAGAAGGAGTAATTTTATTTTTCGAGAGTTTTTGTTCCAAGCATGTCAAAAAAACTAAGATAGAATCGACTGCCCATTGTATTTTATATTGATATTCTTTGTAGCCGGCGCATATATCGGAATATCCATTCTTTCCATTCTTACTTATATGTAAATTGATGGTGTCTTTTAGATTTTTGATCAAAAAATCAAAAATAGACATGTCTTCGGTTTTGATCTTTTTAGGAAAAAATAGCGTGATCGTCTTCGACTCGACATCATTTTTACCTTTATGAGGTTTTCCTTTGTTTTCTTGGAGGGCAGAAAACGTCACGCGTTGGATTTGACCAAGTTCTGACTTAAAAAATTGAATGATATAAATGCTTTCACCTTGTGTACTCGAATAATATGAACCTAAAGATCCGATGGATCCATAAGTACCTTGATTCTGAATATTCATTTTTAGGTTTCACTCTTGAATATAATCTCTTTCTGTTTATATAAAGAAGGTTAATACAAAAGACAAATGTTTCTTTCCGGCAATGTCATGGCATTCTTCAGCATTATCATAAGCTTATTTGCGGTAGGTGTCTGTGCATTTTGTTTTTTCAGAATGTACGGTTTAGAAAAAATGATAGAAAAGGAAACCACGGCGAATCGAGCGCGCATCGGACGACTCATACAAGAACTGAATATCTTACATGAAGAAAAAAGGAAAAGAGATGAACGACAAGATATGGAATTAGGAATAGCTTAATCTTATACATTTATCGATTTAATTTATTTAATTGATTATATTCTCTTTTTCTTACCCGTTTTTTGGGAGAAGGAGTAGCGTGCGGCTGAGAATGAGAATCAGAATCAGAATGAGAAAGTTCCTCCATCGCTTTTTCACTTTCTTTTTCAGCTTCATTTTCTTCATCAATTTCTTTATCCGAATTTGAGTCGAGGATCAGGGATGATCCAAAAATATTTTGGGCTAAATCTACATAATATTTTACATAGAGCATATAAAGCGACATCGCAACTTTATTCACGTTTGCTTTCAACTTATAAATCATACGTAAAGATCTCATTATTTTCTTCATTTTTTTGACCCGCCATTTTTCTTTTGTGACGAATGGAGAAGGAAAGATTAAATATGCGGCGACAACATAAAAACTTATCTTGATTAGTGTCCAAAATAAGACATAGGTGTGTAAGAGAGACATGCCTAAACTCAAAACACATAAAGCGTACCTCATATTCTGAGTGATTTGCATGCGCATTTTTCCAGACGTTTTCCCTTTCATATTTTTACATTCTAATCTAATCTATAATACAAAATGAAATCAAATATTTATATGATAATCGTGTTTTTAAAAAAATAAAGTAAAAGTTGTTTAAGATTAATTATTTAGCTAGTCTTGGACTACGTCGTACACTAGAAACAGATTGTGAAGGAGACATAGACTGATGAGAAACTGAGTTTGATGCTTTTGATTTGTTTTGATTGAGTCTACGTCTTGATTGATTGAGATTTGAATTAATTGTATCCATTGTATCTGTTTTGATGCTTTGTTCTTCTGTTTCACTACCAATAGTATCATGAGTATTATGAGCAACATTTTTAGTGTGACTGTACAAATACTTGAAATCTTTCATAAATTTTCGCACACATTCGATACTGTTCAAGTGTTTCTTGATGTACCTATCGATCTCGTTAATATCAACACAACACATGATATCCATGGCATGAATCAACAGACATTCTTTCAAGTATTCGGCATAGAAATTGCTTTTGCTTATTTTACTACGACCATATTCATCATTTGTATCGATTTCATTGTCTTTGTCATTTTTTCCTTCTGTATCGTTTAGATCCATTTCTTCTTCATCACTATTTTCGCATGAGAATACTTCATTCTTATTATATTTCTTTTTTTTGATAAAGATTTTATAAATCCATTGACAGAATAAAACTGAGGATAACGGTATAAACATGTAAGAGAACATAAAATTCATAGCGGCTACATCTTCTGGACTACGGACAAGTTCAGTAGGGACCCAGGTTTTTTCTATTTCAGTGATACAACTTTTGAGGAAAAACGCTGTATTATTCAAATAGGAACTCATCAAGCTCATTTGTAAATGATTAGATGAGCAAAAATGACGAGAATCTTCTAGAAGATGTAAGGATTAATAAGCACACAGATGAAACTAATGTTTACTTTTATAATACTAAAAACTTGCTTATATAGTTTCAATTTTTTTGACAAGTTTCAAAACCACTATTATATTCTTCCGAAACCCCATTCTTATTGTTGTTTTTTTGCTCTTTCTCTTTCTCCATATCCTTTTCTACAAGATCAATAGCTTTGATAATGGATGCGCAAATGCGGTCAGCATCCGATTTTTGATTCAAAAAGCCAAGAGAAATTCTCATGGAGCCGTTTATAGCATCATCGTCTAATCCGATCGCTTTAAGGACTTTACTGGCGCCGCCATTGGAACATGCGCATCCGACGTTCACAAATACCCGATCTCTATTCATATACTTGATGACGCGTCGGCTGTTTACCGGAAGAGACAAAGAAAGCGTATTGTATAAGGTATTGTCTTTTTTGAAATCACAATGAAAGATGATGCGAGAGTCTGCTTTTTTCAAAGTAGAATGTATTTTGTGTTTCATTTGTTTAATTTGCTCCGCTTTACCTTTGTCTATACATAAATAACAAAATTCGAGGGCTTTAACCATGCCGACGACACCCATCAAGTTTTCCGTACCTCCTCTATATCCAAATTCTTGATGTCCTCCTTTGAGAAGAGGAATGAGCTTTTGATCTTTTACATTTTCTCTATCTTTAATTATCAGACATCCGACGCCTTTAGGACCATAGAATTTATGCGCACTCATAGTACAACTGGAAACCGGTAAATTGCGCATATCAATTCTATATTTGCCGAAAACTTGCGTCATGTCCGTGTGAAAATGGATACCATATTTCTGACAAATATTTCCAATCTCCACAATGTCTTGTATCGTTCCTATTTCATTGTTTGCCATGATAATACAAACCATGGCCGTATTAGCATCAATGAGACTTTCTAAATGATTCAAATCGATACTTCCATAACGATCCACATTGGCAAAACGGAGTTCGTACTCAGTGAATTCTAAAGGTTCCAACATACTCGCATGTTCTATCTGGGTAGTGATGATATTCTTTTTATTTTCTTTTTCTTCCACGAGATTTCTACATCTTCTCGTGATAGCATGAATGATAGCATTATTTGATTCTGTGGCTCCGCTGGTAAAAATTAATTTTGAAGAGTCACCCTCGAGTTTGATCAACTTACATATCTTGGAGCGGCATTCGTTCATTACCTTTTGTGTTTCTTGTCCTAAACTATGAATGGAGGATGGATTGGCATAAAATGTTTCCATGATATCCAACATATGTCGGCTTATAAAGCGGGGCATTTTTGTTGACGCATTATTATCTGCATAGACTTCACGGTATTTAGATGTGACAAAAAGGCGGATGATGAACATGAATAAGATTATAGCCAAAAAAATAAAGCCGATACCTAAGTAAAAATTAATCTCTTTAGCTTTCATCTTCTTTAGAATGTAGAGAGACAATTTGTTATCGCAAAAAAATAAGAAAAATAGAAAAAGTAGAAAGTAAAATACATTTAGATAAAAGTATAAAAGTGTGGAGTCACGCAAGAAATTTCTGACCAAAGTGATTGACCGAGGAGATTGATACCTTCTTCCTCATACAATTGAATATTCTTTTGGGTTTTGCCACTATACTCATTCTCAAAATATTTTGATACCAGGTGTGATTCATGTCCGACTCTCACATAAAAGTCAGAGTAAACCGAAGAAAAATGACATCCAGAATCCGTCTGATAATCTGATAGATATGATATTGTAGATAAAGAACTCTGCGTAGAGAGACACAACGAACTTGTTTCATCCGCTTTTTCTGACTGAATTGACTCATCTGACTTGTCAGATGGAGATGTAATTGGTGATGGTATGGGTATTGTTATCTTATCAAATGAGCCAAAATTGATATTCTGACTTTTGGGTACGACAACCCATTCTATGTCTTTGGAACTTTTATAACAGACCAGCGGCTTCTTATTGGTCTTGACAAGCATGGTCTCCATTTTTAAATTAAATATAATTGATTCGATTATAAATTAACTATTTCTTTTTCAATTTTTTCTGAAAAATAAGAGAAGCTTTCGAATTCTTTTTACTTGCGCTAATCTAAAAAGTAAAAAGATGAACAATGGTAAAATAGCCATAATTTCGATATAAGATTGGAAAGGAGATTTTGTCTTTTGACTCATTAATCTTTCGGGATTATTGGTTGATGGATTATAAAGAACATAGATAAGTGTAATTATAGAAACACCTACGATGATATAATTCAATGGTTTTTGGAAGTGTTGGAATAATAAGCTAAGCGTCAAAGAGATATATAGTGTAAAGAATAATGTCTCATACTTTGTGTCGATCCAATTCCAAATGGGAATCACTCGAACATCTTCTCTTCTATCAATATGTTTCTGAATTGAGACAATGGATTTTCGATGGAAAAAATTATAAATGAAATAAGATATAAAAGTCAAATAGACGAGAAAAAGGATAGAAGAGGCATCCTTCATTTGCGTCCCATAGGCATAAATAAACACGGCGAGAGCGATCGGTTGAAGGAGATGTGTCAGCATAGCTATCTTGGCCATAATGTCATTTCTTGGTCTTAGTATGATACTTTCATCGTGGCCCAAACTCTTTATAAAAATCAAATTGAATAGAAGCATGCTTCCTAAAGAAAGAAAATAGAGGCCCAAGGATGGCTCTTGTTGATACAATACAATAGAACCCAAAATATTCAAGAAAATGTGTAAATAGGACATCATTTATTACATTCTATTTTTTATTTTTCCTTATTTTTTGGATCGCATCTACAATCAAAGTACCTTTTAAGGAAAAAGAGAATAAATGCGGTTGCATTAAGAACAAATATTCCCCACAAAATATCTCTTATGACTATTTTTTGAGAGTATCTTTCTAACATAACATAATTGGTCAAGTTGAAGGTTCCATAGATTGCCAAAGCCATCAAAGTGGAATTGAATAAAATCATATACCATCGTTTTTCGTGACCGGCGACGATATCATGCAAGACATAATACCAAAACGCAAAAACATATGAAGCATAAGCCATTGCACCGTATGGCCATACGGGTTTAAAAGCGGTGATTTCTTTACTTTGTATTTGAGATGCTAGCCTTTTCCATTTTGGCAAACTGAATTTAAAGTAACTAAACTCCATTAATCCGTAGCTCAAGAGATAAAAGAAAAAGTAAATGATGTAGGCGAGTAAAGTAATTTCCATAAGTCGGGTTGTATTTATAATACAAACTAGAAAAAAGAAAAATAAATGATTTTACAATTTAGTCAAATAAATCAAATATACATCATAGGAAGGCTCGTATTTGCGGAGCTTTGTTCATTTTTGAGGTATTTTTTACAGTCATCGATGGTGACATGATAAGGCATGAGCAGTTCTTCATCCTCTGTGAGTTTTTTGAGATTGATATTACTCACGATATTCTCGACACCGCGTTTAAGGTTACGGACACCTTCTTCTTTTTCCACCATATTGATAATCTGTTTAATCGTGTCTTCGGGAAATATAATGTCATCGTTTTTAAAACTATACTGTTTGAGAATTTCGGGAAGGACGAAGTTTTGAACGATAGTTACTTTTTGCGGTGTATCATAGCCGCTGGTTTTGATACGGATCATACGATCCCTTAGAATGGGGTTCAATAAAGCTTCGTCGTTGTAAGAAAATATGATCAGACTTTTAGAAATGTCAAACTCGAAATCCACAAAATATTTATCTTGAAATCGCTCGTTTTGAGAAGAGTCAGTGATATGCATCAATGTGTTGATGATTTCATCACCTCTGCTCGTTGCACTCACTTTATCAAGCTCATCAAAATAAAAAACGGGATTCATACATTCTGATTTCATCAAGACATCCACGATTTTTCCCCAAGTTGCTCCTTCATAAGTATAACTATGTCCCTCTAAATATGAGCTATCACTTGTTCCACCCAAAGGAATAAAGGCAAAAGGGAGTTGAAGCACATGACAAATACTGTCCTTAATCAATGTTGTTTTTCCGCATCCCATCGGCCCATGAATGCCTATGACCATGCCTTTTGAATCAGGGTTCACGATCCAACGTGCTAAGAGACGAATAATCTGTTCTTTAGCGTCTTTGTGACCATGCACTGTTTTATCCATATGATCTTGAGCGCCTTTAAGAAATGTTCTGATCTCTTGACTGGTGCTTTGTTTATTAAAGGGAAGGGTTTTATACTTTCCAATAGGAAGACGACATACATTTTCAATCCATGAAAAGGTTTTAAAATATTCGCCTGATGATGGATCTAAATCATAAAGGTAATTCAATTTGCGGATAGCGATGGCTTTAATATGATCTGAGATTTGTGATTGAAGAATCTTAAAGCGAATGGGGGTTGCCGTATCATTCAAGTCAATCATTTTCTGTTCCTCGTCCGCAATAAAATGTTTGACATCGAGTGGACACTTTCTTATGTAGGCTCTTTCTTCATCGTTATAAAAACTGTTCATGGGATTTATGACGCGACCCCTGTTAGGTGGGGGTGCTGGATGCGGTGTTGAACTCTGTTTTTCACTTTGTTTTTGTGGGGACATTTTTGTTTTGGGAAGCATACTTTCGTTACTGCGTCTTCTTTTTAGAACATGGTTTTCATCATAAAGTTGGGGTTTTTCTGTCGTATTGATGATATCTACGACTTCAAGAATTATTTTTTTAGTTTCTTTGTCATTTTTATTTTTAACATCATCATCAAAATCACTGGTCTCCATTGAATCATTTTCTTCATTGTCTTCACTAAGTTCACAAGGTGAATATTCATCATCATCGCTTTCACTCAGATTGACAAAGGTGTAAGAAAGACCCTTTTTAGCTAAATCTTTTGTTTTTTTACGGGTATTATGTTGATGGTTCGTCCCTTCTTCCTTTTTTTCTGTTTCTCTTCCTGTTTCTTTTTCTATTTCTTTTCCTGTTTCTATTTCTATTTCTTTTCCTCCTTCAATGTCAATTACTAATTTTTTCTGATTTTTCTTATCATTTTCCTTGTCATTTTGTTTATCTTGTTGCGACATGATAAAACAATATTTAAGGAAAAGGTTTGTGACCGATGTACTCAATACACTGTGCTTCTTTTTTAATTATTAATTCATTCTTCTTTATATATTATTAAAAAAATGGACGTTTTCGTATCATACAAATCAACATTCGTTGATATTTGCGAGGAAACCCTACTCAATAAAATCATGAAAGTTGTGGATGAACACCAAGGAACTTTTCGCACATGCTTATTTGATGAGAATTTTTACCTGACAATTTGCCTTGTCTTTCCAAGGATAATAGAGAAAACCGAATTTCTTAAAAACATTGAAAATATCAACAATACTTTGACATGTACTTTTAGTCCACGATGATCAACTTATTATGGATTTGTTTTTATCTCCAAGTACTCGACCATCTTATTTCTTTTGGTTTTTTCTTAAAATGGATTATGAACAATATTTTTTCTCCATGAAATGAAAAATCATATCATGCAACATTCAAGTTTCGGACATGTGGGTCCAATAAATGCTAAAATGAACAAGATTATGAACTTAAACATTCATGATTATCCACACTTTTTAGACTCAATACTCGAAGCCCCCTTCTTTGATCCAGCGAATTTACAAAGAGGAGATATAAAGAGTCATCTCTATGACGATATTGATCATGAGAAATTTAGTAGACGTTTGCAGAGTCTTACTACAAAAAATTCCATCCTCATAGAAGTTTTTGAGAGAAAGAAAAAAAACAAAAAAGTAAGACAATATGATTCTATTACATTCCAAAGGAAAAACCATACGTTATTAGTTAAAATATTACAAGTTCTCTTAGATTCCGTGGAGATTACCACCGTTTGGAACTACAAACTTATTGATTTTTTTGTTTTTGATTTACAAATGGATGAAGACAAACGAATTATTCAAACCGAAGTTTTAACATGCATTCATCGTCCCAGCCGCGCCTATGCCAAAGTCATTTCGGTTACTTTTATTTATGATACACAAGAGGATGACATAAATGTTTTAAAAGCGAAATTGATAGGTACCGTACCTCAACAACATATATTTAGAGTACATGGATCATCTATGATAGCAGATGATGCGATGTTTAGACTCCCTGATTCTATACCATTGTTTAATGACTAGTTTAATATTTACTCTTCATCATCATGGTATTCTTCTTCTTGCAACATACTGTTGTTTTCTTGTGATCGAGTGCTTTTCTCTGTCTTGCCTGCCTTTCCTACCTTGCCTGTCTTAGTCGCTTTTGTCGCAGCACTCCTAGCATTGCCTCGTCTTTTTACAACCTTAGTAGGTGGAGTTAAAACCTCTTCATCTGCTTCTTTCTCTTCATCTGCCTTTTCTTTAATTGCTTCTTCATTCATTTCATCTTTTTGAGGGGCAGTATCTTCGTTCAATTGTGTCTCATCATCATCGCTATGCGCATTTTCTTGAGTACTCTCAGGAATAGAAGGAGAGAGTGAGGCCGTGTGAGTAGTTGAAGCATCTATAGAAGTATTTCCTTCAGACTCTTCTTCACCCAACTTCTTATAATGATCTTTTTCATCTTGAGTCATCGCACTCCATTTTGAAATCACAAGATTCATTCGTTCAGGCCTTGTAAGATTTGATTTAGCTAACTTTTTTAACTCTTGACCCAAGAAGTAGTTGTAACCAGACTTCTTTCTCTTAACATGAGGCTTACTTCCATCTCCACGCGCAATAATTGACTTTGTACATTTTTCTCCTAAAACAGAACGAAGAACTTCTAAATCTTCTTGAGCGAGGGCTGTTTGAATAGCTGCCAGCAAAGTTGCTTTCGTGGGCATTTTGCTTTTAATTTGCTTTAGACTTTGGCTCTTTGACTTTCAATTAAATGATTGTGTTTATATAGATACAATTTCAAATTTTTCGATTCGAACTCAGTTATTTCTCTTTTTTTGGATAATATAAAGTCGCGAAAAATTTGAAAATGACACGGTTCAATTGATTGAGAGGACAACATTATGGAAGACTCCATTTATTCTGCGAGTTCATTTTCTATGATGAGCGTGCAGAATCATCTTCAAAATATTATGAAAACACATAATCACATATTGGATGTTTTTGTATCTATTATTATTTCTATGTTATTCGCATTTTCTATGAAATATTCCGACCGGCTTAAGAATAAATGGATCATCTTTTGGGAAAACAATTTTTCGAGTGAAATATATCAAATACTCATACCCGAATGCAAGTTTACTCTAAATTATGGGTATCTAGACAACGATGATTTTAACATGATGGATTGGTATGTGTCTGAAATGATTAAAAAGAAGACGAATGTGGGAAATGGGGTTGTTTCATACAATATGTCTCAGCAATCCATGTTTGATCAAACTATGAATGAAGAAAGACAAAATGATAGTAAAAAAAAGTATCATACATACTCGGCTTTAGAACATCAAAACTACAATGTCCAATTCGAAAATCACGTCATAAAGATAAGCCTTGAGTTGAAATGCATGAAGGCAAACGTCAACCCAGAGAGAAATAAGATGATCAAAACATGGAGATTGACATATAAATCGTCTAAGCTCATCATGAAAAAATCAAAAAATGAGCAATTTGAAGTGCTTCACGCGTTCTTAAAAATGGCAAGAAAAGAATACGAAACGTTTTTGGAAAGCGTCAAGTGGGAACCTAAAATGTTCAAATACTCCAAAAAAAACACAGATCCGAAATGGATTTCTCAAGAAATAAACAATAAAAAAACATTTGAGAATGTGGTACTTGACGCATCTCTACAGACCTACTTGTTCAATGATGTCGTCCAGTTTCAGAAGTCTAAAAAACGCTATGATCAACTTGGCGTTTCCTATAAACGTGGATATATGCTATACGGACCCCCGGGAACTGGCAAAACGAGTATTATATTAGCTATATCCAATCAAACAAAATCCGACATTTATATGCTCGATCTCTCTAAATTCAATAGTGACGAAGATTTTGAAAATGCCATACAACAACTTCCCAAGAAGTGCGTTCTTGTTTTTGAAGAAATCGACACTCAAACCCCCATGGTTCATAAAAGAACATCTTCCTTAAAAGAACATACCACTCACTTTAACAATAATGATGACAACTCCAAACAGACACAAAATTCCCAATCAAACAATACTGGTACTGGACTCACTTTGGGTTGCATATTGAACATATTTGATGGGATTGATAGTGCCGATGGACGTATTCTTATTATTACAACTAATCACCCCGACAAGTTGGATCCGGCACTCATTCGTCCGGGGCGTATCGATGTTCAATGCAAGCTCAACTTATGTACGAGGGATCAAATATACCGTTTATTTATGCTTTACTATAAAGATATTCTGTCTGAAGCTGAACAAAAAAAGATTAAAGATATCGTCAAAACGACATTCCTCGATCATGTTCTGCCAGCGGCATTGATAAGTAGCGTGAGCTTACATTTTATAAATTCTCCTTTTGAGTCTCTAGAAGAGCTTAAAAAACATCGTATTTCCCCCATTATTTAGACCAATCCTTCTACATGAAGAAAATGAATATATCGAATCAATATCTTGCTTTTATGTTTATTTCAAAAAAAAATTGATTTAAAATTATAAATGAATATAAGCAAGACAAAAAAAATTAAAGAGAAAATGTCATCATTACTTAATGTAGATGCTCCTGAATTCAGGCCTTCGTCCTCTTTTGTCACAGATCTCCCAATTATTTACATCGAAAATTGGGCAAATGAAGTTGAAAGAGAAGAAAGAGAAACAAAAAGGAAACTCAATAGTTCAATGAGAAAAAAAGAATATGATTTACCCAATGACCTGGATTTTCTTTATAATCCAAACACTTGGAAAAACGATTATACGCATTAATTTTGAGTTTCTATTAAAAAATATATAAAATACTTTTTTTTCATTTCATAATATGATCATATTATGATATTTAATGTCTATTTTTTTACATGGTATCTGAACTAGAAGCATAAGCAGAATTGGAATCCTGACTAGAAAGAGAATCGGAATTTGTATTATTGGTGTCTACAGAGTAAAACACACGCCGGATTCCTGCTTTTTCTATTTCTTTTCGACAGTTTTCACACGGCTTAGACATATTTAGATGATGATCTTTTCCACATATTCTGACTACGAGCATAGTAGACTCTTCAAATGTTCTTCTATTGCGAAGTCTTTTTGGAACACTCATAATGGCGGCTACCTCGGCATGTACACTATATCTATGTGACATATAGCTAGACACATGATTATATCCTTCTCCAATGATTTCATTGTTCCTTATGATGACAGCACCATGTTTATGAATCATTGTACTCTTTTTGGCCATCTTGTAAACACGATCTAAACCAGACTCTCTATTCCGATTAAGAGAATCCATTTCGACTCAAGTGTTCTTTTGCAAAGTTGAATTAAGAATATCAATTTTTTTGAATTATATAAATATGATGCATGAAGTAGATCTACTACAAATCTGGATCATAATCCATCAAAATAGCTTTATATAAAAAATCTTTCATAAAAGGAGTGTAATCAATTTCGGTTTTATTTGAACTTTTTGCTTTCAAAAGCTCAACATAACGAACGACCTGAATGGCTAATCCAAAATAATCAATCATATACAAAAACGATGGACATTGAACTTTTTGCGAACTCTTTTCGATCATCGTTTCTTGTTTGAGTTGAAATGTCTTACACCACCTAGTAATGACATAATCGAGATAATCTAGTCCTGTTTTCTCGCCATATATTTTTTGACAAATTTTGGGGACGAATTTAAACTCCGGTTTGAGAATATTTTCCCAAAAGTTGCGCATTTTCATTTTAAACTCACAATATTCTACAATCTCACTCTCTGATTTACTCTGTAACATATCCCATAAAATCTGATATGGAGAAATACATTGTGTTCCGATGATGATAGAATTTCGGTTTTTAAAATGAGCAGGTTTTAAGTAAGTCGTCAAAGAAGGAGAGAAAGCTAACGAATCCATCGATTTCTCGTCCCATAAGAACAATTGTGGGACAACATTACTCACATAATGTTTTTGATCATGGATGGATTTTAAGGATTTTAATACACATTTGAGAAATAAATCTACATGCTTGATATTTTCAGGTACAAAAATTTTATTGTTTTCTATATGATAAGCCGTAAAATAGCGGCCGACAATTTTCACACAGCGAACATAAGGATGAACTGGATAGATTAATTCTTGCACTTTTTCTTCTACTTCTTTTTCTTTATTTGTATCTTGATTTAAATCTTTATTGAATTGATTGTCGTCATCGCTATCTTCCTTATTGTTTGCGTCATGACTATCAGAAATGTCATAACTCAAAGCATGTATGAGATTCATATTAGATACTTCATTTTGTAAAACTTCATTTTCTTGGAAATGTTCTCGAAAATGTAAATGATCCACCGGTTCATCATACTCTTGAGGATCATACTTTTCTAAAACGATTAAAGGAGGTGCCGAAAATAAATTGGCATCTATTTCAGGAAATGTACAGCGTGATTTTTTGAGAAGATTATCTAAAGAAATCATCTGTTTTCTTTCTTTTGTTACAGATTTAGGTAAAAATAAACGATAAAAAGACACGACGACATGATTCAAATATATTCCATGTTATCATTTACTATATTGTCAATGTTTGTCATATCTGCTAATTTCATAAGATTCATCGTCACATTTACAATTGCAGGACCCATTTCAACATTCATCGTCTCTCTTGTAAATCGTTCTAATGAAGATAGAAGAAAATGTTTGTCTTTGTGTTGATGGGTAAATTGTATTATATACAATCCTTGCAAAAATAGATTTTTTTGCTTCATCAAACGATAGAGATGGGTTTTATTGACATCTAAAGGAAGAAAAGGAACACAGAAATCGCTTATGACTCCGGGTAAAATGGTGCATTTGATATGGCTAAGATTTTGTGTCGGAATCTGCAACACCTGAAGGATTCTTATGATATCTTGCGTAATTTCTTCATGGGGTTTTGTTGGATTCGATCTGCATACGAGTGTCACTTTACCTGTATCATATTCTTCGTATCCGATGATTTCCCCATTTCCATACTTGACGACTAAATCATTAATAATATCTGAATCGATGTATTTATGATAAGAAGGATAATAGTTGTGGAGTGATAAAAATTGATCCATCTTCATACCATTATCCCCGCTATAAAGAGATTGCAAATGATCTTGGAACGATGCTCCCGTGTACACATTTTGATCGCCGTGATAACAGAGGTAATGGATGAAGACGCCCCATGTGTTCGCACGCATCAATTTGTTTTTGAGGATTTGAAACATGTCTTCTTCCACCAGTGTCCTCGAAACCAGAATCTCTTTTTTATTCGCATAAGAATCATAAATCGTTTCCAGCATTCTCCACCATTTATCATGCATGATTTCTGTCTTGATGCCCTCGATATCTAATATGAATCCTTTTGTATTGTGAGAATGTATCTCACATATATTGTCTAATGGATGTTCAGGCTCTCTTATTTCATTATTTGTACTGACATCGACAAATTCTCTCGTCAAGGAACGACCGTCTTCCTGATACTCCATTTTTTTGACAATCTATATATTTGATATCTATGTTGCCTTCGCTTTTATATATTGAACAGGGTAGGGGGGATTGTTTTGTAAATTGTTAAGACCTTCATTCCTCTTAAGACACCTCTATTCTGTTGAGGTAGATGTACAGTTTTTAGGTTTGTTACACCCGATGATGATGTTCATTCCTTTGCATTCTCTACAATAATCGAAAGTCCGGGTGTTACTCTATTTGGTAATGATCTCCTTGTATTAAGTCAATTTCCTATTGGCGTTGGTTGTCCTGAATGATTTTGCATTTCTGGAGAGTATAATACTTGATAAGGTTGCTGTCTTCCTCCTCTTAAAAATGACCTAATTCCTTCTCTAAATCCCGGTCTTTTTGCTCTCAGTTCTACTTTAGTTTCTGGTGCTTGTTCTAAACTGCTTCTACTTCTAGAAAAAAACCTACTAAAAATTGAAGGTTTCCTTTCTGCTCCTGCTGTTGATGCTGGTCCTGTTGTTGATGCTGGTCCTGTTGTTGCTGGT
>LFCJ01001737.1_pt1 | contig 15456 bp, 19 predicted proteins | sample 643141 | NCBI WGS metagenome assembly LFCJ01 (sample SAMN03766243, study PRJNA286221) | soda lake metagenome | biome: soda lake; feature: Kulunda steppe; material: water; isolation source: sample B1-Br-g2 brine of Lake Bitter-1 | place: Russia: Kulunda steppe | collected 2010-07 | reverse complement strand
CCTCCCTACTGCGCTACTCGACCTTCGGTCTGCGTTGCTCCTTGAGGAAGGGGTCTTGCCCTCGATTTTTAGATAAAAAACCTGCTGTATAAGATAAATATTATGATGATTATGATTGGACTGTATATAAAAAATCATTTGATTCGCGTGAAGAAGCACGAGAATATATGCCGAAAATAGGTTCTGAAGTAAGTGCAGGTTATTTGTATAAGATGGTAAGTTTTAAAGATGATGAAGAAATCCCACACAGTATGAGCGATAGAGAGATACAACAACAAAAACGTAAATATAGGTAACTATTTTTAATATAGTTATTAGGAAACGAAAGATTTATATATAATGCAACCATAGTATGATATACCTATATTATAATAGGTGTGGACACATATGATTAAAAATGTAACACTCACAACTGATAACTGTTTTAACAGTGAGATGTTTGCTTTTGCGGCCTTTAGTGCCGCATAATACCACACCATCACATAAAAATTTTATAAATGAGGGTTCCTAGCTCAATTTGGCAGAGCGTTTCCTTTGCAAGGAAGAGGCTCCGAGTTCAAATCTCGGGGAATCCATCATGGCGAGATGGTTTAACTTGGTTATGACGCCAGGCTCATGACCTGGCGATATAGGTTCAAATCCTATTCTCGCCATTTAAATACTATAATATATACGAAAGCCACCTTAGCTTAATCTGGGAAAGCACCAGCTTGAAGAGCTGGCTTAATCTTGGTTCAAATCCGAGAGGTGGCATATTTAAACTATTTTTAATTGTGTTTTTCACAATTACAATACGTAAATAAATCAGATAGTGAAATACTATTATTAAATTCTTTTGTTATTTTAATATCATCAGAAATATTTTTTGGTTTTGGTATTTTAGCACCAAATTCATTTTCACCAACATAATTTCCTCTTTTTGCATATCGTCCTAACATTGGTGTAACAATACCTTGTTTGGAATCAACAACTTCACCCATTTGATGTGTAAGTCCTATATTATGACCAAATTCATGAATAATTGTATTTAAATATTCATAGTCTGTATTAATTTTTCTTTTTTCATCATAATTTAGAAATTTTTCATCAAATAAATTTACAATAGCTGAATTATTCGACGCGTTATTTTCACAAGTAGTTGGTCGGTTAGCATAACCAGAATATTTTGAAATATTATGACCTGTTATTAAAATATTTGAATCTTTAGATATATCTGTTGTAGCTTTTTCTTCATTTATTTGTTTATTCCACCATGAAAGTGTATCTTTTGCATCTATTCGTTGTTGTGTTTTAACTCTGTTATCAATTGAATCATATGTTCGTTGACCCATGGTATTAGGTGTTGGTATCTTAGGATGGTAGTCTGATATTTGAACGTTAACAGTTATATTTTGATTTTGATTTGGGATATTTTTAACAGAATTTTTTAATGCAAATGTAATAGGTTCAGTATATTTGTTTATATTTCGCAATTCTACGAATGATTTATCAAAAAATACCGATACATCTATAATCAAATCAGTAATTTTATAGTTAGGTTTAATTGAAGGATGTGAACCTATCATAATTGCTCCTGTTATTGACCCACTAATTGTTTTTAAGTAGTTCCTTCTATTCATAGTTTATATTAGATTTTTGTATACATAAATACATTGATTTACAATTTTATAATAATTGTACATGACAATCATAAAGTTTATATGTATATATTTTTAATTAATATATAATGCATAAATCAGGACATTTTGGAATGTCATTATTGTTATCTACGCCATTTGTAACGTTTTTTGTAATTGCAGAATTATATTTTATTGCAGCTTTATTTCTATCATTAAATGTTATTTGGTGTAGTATACCAGATATTGATATTTATTTACAAAAATATGATGAATTTTCATTTAGTGCATATAGTCCACTTCATTGGGTTTGGATACCAGTATTGTCATTTTCAAATTATCTTATGAATTTTTTCGGTCAGTATATTGAGAAAACACCAACCGATTATGAGATGAATGATATTACACACAGGGGAATGACGCATAGTTTATGGTTTGCAATTTCATTTGGGTTTTTTGTTGCTGCTGGTTTTGCACTTATATTGTTATTATTTATGTTTGAATTATTTAGATATGAAACAGCATATGCATATATGAATTTAACAGAATTACTTAATGTTACACCGTTGATTTTAATACCAATTGGATTTTTAGCAGGTTTTACTTCTGTTATTTTTCATTGTGTTGGTGATATTTTTACACCAACAGGAATACACTTTTTAACACCAAGAACAGATTATGGATACACATTTGATTTGTTTTATGCGAAAAATGAAGTAGCAAATAGAAGTGCAACGCCATTAGGTTTAATTTATCTTATATATAGTTTAAGTAGTGCTTTCGCATATCAAGAAGGTGTTTTCCCGTTATATATGGTATTTTTGGGTTATATCATATTAACAATAATTTTGATACCATTATGGTTAGTTTTTGTTAAAACACCATTAGGTAAATGGTTTTATTTGATTTTCGATTTATTATGGAAAAGACGATAATAACCAACAGTTTTTTTATAGAGGGACACTCAGAATAATATATGGATAAAAATAGTACTGTTGAAAATAAAGAAGAAAAAAATAATATGACAAATATTCATATTATTCCAACATCACATATTTCTAAACAAAGTGAAGAACTTGTTAATATAAAAATTAATGAAATAAAACCAGATATTGTAGCTGTAGAATTAGATTCTAAAAGAATAAAAAGAATTCGAAAATTTGTTGAATCAGAAGATATTGAAAATATGGATTTAACAAAAGTTTCATTTTCGGATATTATTTCTAAAGAAGAAGTATCTTTACGTGGTCGTATATTTTTATATATGTTTTCAAAAATACAGAATGATATGGCTAATCAAATTGGTGTAGATATGGTTGGGATTGATATGATATCAGCATATAAATCAGCATCTGATTTACAGTTACCTGTTGCATTAATTGACCAAGATATTAATACAACCATTAATCGATTTACAAACGAAATTTCATTTATTTCGTTTTTGAAAAATATGAGTTTGTTTATTTATAGTTATTATAAGTTTAAAAATATGGAATCAGAACAATTAGAAAAAGAGATTCAAGCTGAGAATATTTCAATTGAAGATGTGTTAGAAGCATTAGATATGGCTATGCCTACATTTAAACAAGTATTTATTGATGAAAGAAATGAATATATGGTTAATCAAATTACAAATGTTGCATCTATTGAAGAACATGAAGATATTGTTGTTGTTATTGGTGCAGGTCATTACCCAGGTATAGAAAGATTACTACAAGAAGAATCAGAAGACTATAATATTATTAATTATATTTCTGACGATATGAATTTACTTTAATAAATAGTAATCTCTAATTTTCAATTTGAAGAGTATATTTAAAATTATTATTTATATTATTTTCAGCCGTGATAGTTATATGTCTTAATACGGGTAAAGACATATTTTCAAATTTGTTTACAATTTCTTGTTTTAATTCTTTTTCTACTGTGTTACTTGTTAGTCTTTTTATTTCGACGTTAATTTTATCTTCATTTACTAATTCTGCTTTTTTAACGATAGGGATATGTTTACTATTTAAAAAATCTACAAATTCTTCTGTATTATATATAACACTTGGTTTATATTCTTGTTGACTCATATATTGTTGTATTTGGTATTAAACTAAAAAGATTTTGTTTAATAATCGTAAAATTTAAGTAGAAGTATGACATATATTAACAAAGATGTTTTTAAATAATCAACAAGAAAAAATATATGTGTTTTATATTCATATCGTTGATATTAAAGAAGCGATTTCATTAGTAGATATTAAAGAAACAATTGAAAAAGTACTTATATCTTCTTTTAGTGATAAAAAATCACTTTTAGAGATTCAAGAAATAAATTATGATTTTCATAATAATTCTTGCACTGTATTTGTTAAATCAGGTTATTTTTCTATAAAAGAAGATAAACCATATCATATTGAACAAAAAATAGAACAACAATTACGAGAAGTGCAGCCAAATAAATTATTTACATATAATACAGAAGTAATGGATGTTTCTATAATTGAATATATATAATAATTTCTTCTAAAGAAACTTTTTTATATATTGAATACTTTTAAAAAAATATGAATTTAATTAAAATTGGCGTGAAAATGAGTATATTTGGACTTGGTTTTATTTCTGGTGCCTATTATACAAAATCTAAGGAACAAGAAGAACAGACAGAAGTTAAAATAAATACAAAGAGTAAAGAAGAATCAGATAAAGAAGACATATTTAGATGTTCTATATGTAATAACTCATTTGATTCTGAAAGAGGTTTGAATATACACAAAGGAAGGATGCATGATTAATTAAACTTTTAACATGTTTTAACATATTATTAAATGGGTGCGATTTTATTAATATAAAGCACCTTTTTAAATAGAATGGTTGTTGTGTATAAGTTCTATTTAAAAGTCATGGTTTATTGTCTAATTTAAGAGGGTCTTTTTGACTCTCTTATATTATATTTTATGAATAAAAATATTTATATGATTAGAAGATAATATATATAATATGAAATTACAATTATATACACGAATGGGTATAACTATGGGTGGATTAATGATTGTTTATTTATTATTTTTAGGTGCATTATCAATGTATTTTTCAACAATCATTATTCCATTAATGTTTGCAGCATTATTCCTCGGAGTTCAATACTTTTATAGTGATAAATTAGCATTAAAATCATCAAAAGCAAAAATTGTTTCAGAAAAAGAATATCCAGAATTACATCAAATGGTTACGAGATTATCAATGCAAGCAGATATTCCAAAGCCAAAAGTTGCTGTTTCTAAAGCAAACATGGCTAATGCATTTGCAACGGGTCGAAATAAAAATAACGCTGTTGTATGTGTTACAGAAGAGTTAATGAAAGAACTTTCACAAGAGGAATTAAAAGCTGTTATTGCACATGAACTTGCACATATTAAAAATAGAGACGTTGCTGTAATGACGATAGCATCGTTCTTTTCAACAATAGCATTCTTTATTGCAAGATATGGTATTTATGGAAATACAAGAGATGGTAGAATATTTGTAGCAATTGCTATTTCATTTATTGTTTGGATTATATCTACATTATTGATTAAATCTTTATCTAGATACAGAGAATATGCTGCAGATAGAGGTGCAGCTTCAATTACAGGTGAACCTTTAGAATTAGTGTCCGCATTACGTAAAATAACAAATACAAATAATAGAAAACCAGAAAAAGATATGAGGGAACAAGAAGGATTAAATGCATTTTATATTTCATCTATCAGTAAAAGTAAATTTGCATCGTTATTATCTACGCATCCAAAACCAGAAAAACGAATAGAAGCATTAGAAAAAATGGAAAAACAAAAATATAAATGATAAATTAACAAAAACTATTTAAAATAGAAAATTTAATTATAGGTATGAGCGATACAGAACCATTTATTAGACCAGGTTTGAAAGGAACTTTAAATGTTGAAGGAAATAATATGATATTAAATAGTTTTAAGAATGGTGATACAGTTAAAATAAAAAAACAAATAGATGAAAATTCATGTATTTTAATCAGATGTAATATGAAAGATAAACAAAAATCGTCTGAAACAAAGTCTATTATTCCAATAAGTGAGTTAAGAAAATTAACATATGTTCATGACATGCAAAAAATCACAGATACAATTTATTAAATACATTAGTATATTCGGATAACAAAAACTATTAATAGTAATTGTTATGGCAGCACAAGGATTCAATTACCCAGAAAAAGGTATAGTAGCCGAATTAGATTTACCGAGTGGTCACGAAATAGCACCGTTATTTAGCAATGGAGGTGAACTACCCCACCCTACTCAGCCGTCAGAGACGGCTTCCTTGAGGAAGGGGTCTTGCCCTCGATTTTTAGATGACAACAAGAATGAAAAAATTGTTTAATTAATTATAGTTTATTATTTTTTATTAACTAAATAACGTTATAATACTATGTTTTTAAATTTATTTTTAATTTACTATTAAAATATAGTAAATATTATTTATTATTAGTAATTACTATTTTTTAATAGTAAACTATATATTTAAGTATATGAAGAACAAATAATGTATAAATGATTTCATTACGATTAATTTTGATTTTTATGATATTATACTTGTTGTTTGTACAGATTATAAAATATAAATCAAAAATACCTGAACATATTAATTTAACAGGTCCAATTTTAACATATCGTTCACAAAAAGGATTAGATTTTATTGAAAATTTATCTAATAAATATAACACATTTTGGAAATATTGGGGTGATTTAGGAATTATATTAGCAACAATAACAGCTATTGGAAGTATAGCATTTGTTGTTGTTGGTACAATTAGTTTAATAATTAGTCAAGAAGAAGTTCTTTTACAACCAACAGACGTTATTGTTATACCAGGTGTTAATCAATTCTTACCTTTAGAAGTTGCATTAGAAATAATTTTAGCAATGTTTATCGCAATAGTAATTCACGAAATTGGTCATGCTATATTATGTTATGTTGGAGACATTAACGTAAAATCAACAGGTTTTATACTTGGTTTTCTTATACCAATTGGTGCTTTTGTTGAACCAGATGATAACAGTACAAAAGATAAATCAGAGCGTGTGAAATTACGAATGTTTGCAGCAGGTATAATGAACAATTATGCTGTATTTTTAATTTCGATAATTTTAATTTTTGTATTAATGGTCGTATTTATTACTCCAATTACAGGAGCAGGATTAGCTATGATACATGATGATTCTCCTGCTGATAGGTTAAATTTATCAGAAGGTGACCATATTACGGCTATAGATAACACATCTGTAACAAATCAAACAGAATATAGAAATAAATTAACAAAAGATAGTTCTCAAATAGAAATAAATAATAACCAACAAATTAAATTAGAAAATAGTGCATATATAGCACAATTATATTATGATTTTAATGATATTAAAACAGGTCAAACAATTACACATGTAGACGACAAAGCTATTCAATCACCAGAGTATTTATCTAAAGAGATACAAAATATTGATTCTTATTATACAAATATAACAATGAAAGACAATACAGAATATACTATTCCAATTGGTGCAATAGTTACTGATAGAAATAAAGATATATTTGATACGCAAAATCAAAAAATTATTTTTTCAATTAATGAACATAGAGTATATAATCAATCTGATATTGAGTCCGTCATTGAACAAAATGATATAGAAGAAATAGAATTAACATTCAAAGATAAAGAAACTTCAGAAATAAGTAATATAACGACGACAATTACTGAATTAAATTCATTAGAAAGTATTGAACATACAGCAGGAATTCAATCAACAAGATTAGGTATTCAATTTTATCCTTCAGAACAATATTATTCTTATTTAACGCCACCTTCACAATTAACAGATATCCCAATGCAAGTGTATGGGTTAATAATAATGCCATTTGCAAGTTTAACACCTATATTTAGCGCAAATTTCCCTGGTTTTACAGAATATACACAATACTTTTTTACTGTTAATGAAAATATTAATCCAACAATTATATTTTCAACAATAACTATTTTATTTTGGGTTGCGTGGTTAAATATAAATTTAGCTATTTTCAATGCTATCCCAACGTTTGCATTGGATGGTGGACATATATCTAAATCATTAATTACGAGTGTTTTTGAAAATCATATAAGTGAACGAATGATTAAAATATTAGATATGAGTGTGAAATCAATTCTTTTAATAGCATTAGTAATAATTTTAACAACTTTATTTATTTAATCATTATGTCTTTTAAAGTTTTTTGAGTTGAAAATATGATTAAATGTTTCAAAATTATCTTCTTCTAATTTTTGTTTTAACAAATATAACTTATGTTTGTTTTTTTCCAAATCATAGAAATGAAAGTAGATATTTGTTTTTTCATTATGTTTAAAACCACATAAAATTAAATTTTCAAATAAAGTATTAGGATTATTATTTATTTTATCTACTTGTTTTTCTTTTTCAAATAATAAGCCAGTTATAGTAATAGATTGTTTAGCTAATTTTAGGCGGTAAGCCACCTTCCTCAAAGAGCGAACGGCGAAAACCGTGAGCGAGTAGGGTGGGGTAGTTCACTATTGTTATAAATTTAATAACTATATTTATATTAGTTTTTTATACACAATCATTCATAGGTCTGTATGTAATAAAATTAAATAAGTTAAGTAGTATTTTTAATTTGTTATAATTAAAAGAGATAGATTTTTTATAGAGTATAAAAAATATGCATTAAAAATAGTAAATTTTTGTATTAATGTATAATTTTTTTGATAAAAATGTTTAAATGTATACAACACGTAGGTAGACTGTATGCCAGAATGTAAATCATGTAGTTCACATGTTTCGGATAGATTCGAACGAGTATTTGCTGATAGAGATGGAGATGTATATGCATGTCCTAATTGTTCTCCACGAGCAGGTATTGCAGAAAAGTCACAAAAGAATAAACAGAGTATTGAAGTAGAGCCATCAATACCTATTAATTAATGTTATTTTAAATTCGATAAATTGCCGTAATATAAAGAATTAGTATTGTTAATAATGAGATAAGAGCATCAGCTAATGAAAAGAAATAATCAACATGTATTAATGCAGTTCCGTCATATAATAATCCTGTGAATATAACTATACTATATGCAATTAAAAACCCGCTGATAAATAATAATTCAAATACAGATGATTTATTTACAATTTTGATAAATATTGAAGAAGAATCAATTGTTGGTTTAAATGAAAGAATAAGTTTTACAATTATATAAGAGGCAAATGCAGATACCCCTATAAATGTAACAAAAGAAGACCGTGTTGCAGGCCCGAATGAAAAGAATAATTCACTTTCATTAGCTATAATAAGAAATATTTTAGAGATTATTATTCCACTAATTGTAATAATAGAAATATTTCTTGATACTTCAGCAAATTTAACTTCTAATGAAACATCTCTAATTGAAGGTATTGAATTTTCTCGAATAACTGTATTTTTAGAAATAGATACTAATCCAATACAAAAAATAGAAATTAATATATGGAATACAAAAATTGAAATATTATATTCTAAAATAGAAAAATAATGGTTAAATATAATCCCTGTGCTTGTAATTAGTAATAATATTGTAAATACATGTTCTAGTTGTATAGGTTGTAATAATTTTATAATACTATTTTTTGGTGTTGGCATATATGTTGTTGCATTTGAGCGAGGAACACCTGTATTTATAGAATCATCAGTCATTTTACTCACCTATTGATACTTTTTTATTCATATTCATAGTTAATAATTCATCTTAAATAAAGATATCGTCATTTCCAATTTTTGTTTTACGTATTAATTTTCCATTTGGTTCTTTTTCTTCTAAAGGAATTGTTTGTAGTACAGTTATACCTGGTAAATTATCTATAGGTATTTGAATATCTGCTTTATCAAATTGTCTTATAAGATATTCTTCTTCTGTCCAATTATAAATAATTGGTTTTGTTGGGTATATCCATGTTTCATTTAATTTTTCTGTATATGGGAAATCTATGCCTAATTGTAAATCATTTGCTTCTGTGATTATTTTAACGTTATCTACAATAGATAATTTTATTCGTAATTTATCTAATTCTGATTTATTTACGCCTCTTCCAATTGAATTTTTACTTGCAGCGATTGTAATTGCATCAACAATTGACTTTGCAAGTGAATTATTATCTACCATCATACTTTTACCTAAAACACTACTTAATGGCATATCTGATTCTAATTCAACTAATACACCAACTTTTCTATTAAGAAGTTTTGAAACACTTCCAATATCTAATTTTTGTTCTTCTATTGTATATTTTCGTAATGCTTTTCGAGAATATTGCATAATTTCTTCAAAATCATCATCTGTAAATTTGTAGTTGGGTATATTTGTCATTATTATATAATATATATTGTTAAAGTATTTAGTAGTTTATGCCAATCTAGTTTATTTTATTTTTTTATATATGTTAGCTAGTTTTATATTTTTTGTAAATAATAAATGTTTATTTTTTAACAAACGGCAAAAGATTAAAATATAAGGAATACTTTGACCATAATGATATGCAAAAACAAAAAGCAGATATAGCAGATTTTATGAAAATTCCGAGTGTTGGAGAAACCAAAGCAGAGATTTTACAAGCAGCAGGATATGATTCGTTTGAAAAGCTTTCAACAGCAAATCCAATTATTTTACATAAAAAATGTGATATTGTAATCTCATCTGCAATGCAAATTATTAGTGCAGCTATTGAACATGTTGAAGGAACGTGTCCGAGTTGTGGAAGTGATTATATTAAAAATGAATGGCAAGAATATAATAATTTGATTCCAGAAGATGAAGATGTAGATATTTCATGTGGAGATTGTAATTGGTATGGAATGATAGATGAATTAGAATATTAATTTATATTATATTTTTTTAGAAAAAGAATCAGATATTGTAAATATTGGCGTTGTAATATCAAGAAATTTTTGTTTTTCTTTATTTGTTAATTTTTTTGAATCAATCATAAATGCACCTGAAGAAAATTTCCCAGAAGAAATCATATCAATATATGATTTTTTAATACTAAACCAACTACTAATTGGATATATATGTTTATCATTTTCTTTTTTCACATATATTTTAGCACACCAATATTCTGTAGAAAGATTTTTTATTATTTCTATATCTTGAGGCGGTGTTTCTGTAATAGGTTTAAATTTAATAAGTATATTTTTTTCTTTGCTTATTATATTAAATATATTCAATGTTCTATATAACAATATATGTAAAATAATATAAATAATTATCCCTAAATTTAAAAGGATAAATTATATAAGATATGAATGTTTATTAAAATATAATGACAAAATTATTACATAATAATTCATCAAAAGGCGTTTCACCTGTAATTGCAACTGTATTACTTGTAGGATTAACAATTGTTTTATTTACTTTTGTTTCCATAGTAATGTTTGATTTTACACCAGAATCTACAGAATTAACATCGAGTAATGTAGAAATAGAAGAAAACACATTAACAGCAGAAGTTATGATAACAGAATTAGATGATAATGTAGATAAAATACAAGTTCAAACAGATAATTTCAAAGATTCAGGTACGCAAGTTGGAGAATCTTTAACAATACAAGAACCAGGTCAATATCAAATTATCGCTATATCTAATGGTAATCAAAATATTATTGAGACAGGTTCAACAAATATAGAACCGACAAGTATACCTAATAAATCAGAACCAAAAGATATAGAAGAAATATTAGATAATATGGATGGAAATGGTTCTAAAAGTAATCCTTATATTATTACAAATGACCACGAATTACAAGCTATGAATGCAGATTTAGATGGGCATTATAAGCTTGGAAATCATATTGATGCAAGTAAAACTAAAGAATGGAGTAATTCATTTCAGCCTGTTGGAAATAGCGCATTTAACGGTTCTATCGATGGTGAAGAATATAAAATAATAGATTTATATATAAACCAAGAAAATCAAGATAATGTAGGTTTGTTTGGAACAGTAAATGAACAGACAAAAATTACTAACATATATATTCAAAATATTACCGTATTTGGTTCTGACAATACAGGTGGTTTAATAGGTGATAATCAAGGTTCAAAAGTAAGAAATTTACAAATATCTGGAACAATAGAAAGTGATGGTAATCAAATAGGTGGTTTAATAGGTAATAATCAAAGAGATAGTTTTATATTTAATACAGAATTTAAAGGTGAAGTTATAAGTAATTCAGAAAGAGTAGGTGGTTTAATAGGAGAAAATAGAGGTGAGATTCAAAATTCTCACGTGAAAAATGTTCTTGTTAAAAATACAGATAAAACAGGTGGTCTTATTGGTGCAAATTTTGAAAAGATAAAAAATTCAAACGTTATAAATAGTGAAATTCAAGGTGACGAAGAAATCGGTGGTTTGATTGGAGATAATAATGGAGCACAAGTTATTGATTCAAAAGCTATTGGTATAAAAATTCAAAGTGATGTTGATTCTGGTGGGTTTGTAGGTCATAATGATGCAGGAGAAATTATTAATTCATACGCAGAGGGTGAAATTAACGGTTCATATGATATTGGTGGATTTAGTGGGAGAAATACAAATAATCAATTTACAGATGCAATAGGATTAATAGAAAACTCTAAAACAAATATGATTGTTAATGGAAAACAAAATGTAGGTGGTTTTTCAGGTATATCAACGGCAAAAATAAATAATTCTATCACAAAAGATACGATTGTTAATACAATTAAATATGAAAATGGTGTGAATTTTGGTGGTTTTATAGGTATTAATAATGGAGAAATAAAAAAATCAAAAACAAAAAATATAGTATTAAATGATTATGAAAATACGCTTAACATTGGTGGATTTGCAGGTAGTTCTAATGGTGAAATACGTGAATCATCAGCTACAGGGGTTGTGGAAAGTAAAGATGGTTTATATATAGGTGGATTCATTGGTCATAATTCAGAAAAAATTGAAAATTCAAAATCAAATGTATCTGTTACAGGAAATGATAGAATTGGTGGTCTTATAGGGTGGAATGATGCAACAAGAATTATAGATGTATATTCTAATGGTACTGTAATAGGTGAAGAATATGTTGGAGGATTAATAGGTCATAACCAAGGCAATATTACAGAGGCATATACAAATAATAATGTAACAGGTAAAGAAAATGTTGGAGGATTAATAGGTCATAATAGATTAGATATGGATGATTCTTATATCGAAATACAAAACACGTATAGTTATAGTAAAATTGATGGTGAAGAAAATGTTGGTGGATTAATTGGATATAATGAAGGGGAAATTATTAATTCATACTCAGATGGTAACATTAATGGTGAAGAAAATGTTGGAGGATTAATAGGTAATAATATTAAAGATGTATCAAATTCACATTCTAATAGTAAAATAACAGGTAAAAAAGATGTTGGTGGGTTAATTGGTAGTAACAGTTTTGATGGTGAAATTATTAATTCATATTCAGATGGTAACATTAATGGTGAAGAAAATGTTGGTGGATTAATTGGATATAATGATGGAGGGATTTTAGATGGATATTCTAATAGTACAGTAACAGGTGAAGAAAATGTTGGTGGATTAATTGGATATAATGATGTAAATTCTCGCGTTTTTAATACGTATTCTTCTGGAAAAACTATTGGTGATGAAAATGTTGGTGGTTTAGTTGGAAAAAGTGAATTTATAAGTAGTTTCAGCACAGGTGTTGAAGATTCTTACTGGGATATATCTGACGAAGGTACAACACAAGATAATGCTAAAGGTGCAGGAGATGGTGGTGTGGAAGCCACAGGATTAGAAACGGATGAAATGCAAGGTAATTCAGCAAAAAATAATATGCGTGAATTTGATTTTGATTCTATTTGGCGTATCGTAGAAGACCCAGATGATTATCCAATATTAAATAATAATTAATATAATTATTTTTAAATTTACCACAATTATTTTATATGTATACTTATAACTTATACATATGTATGGGATAAATACAAAAGAATACCAATTTATTATAGATGTGTTATTTGGTTTTATATCAATTAAATTACTTGCCTGAAAATATTATTTTATTTTCAATTGGTACAGGATTTGGATATGTATTACATATTTCACAAAAAATGCTCGTTTTTAATGAAATAATGGAAGATGCAATTAAAGAACAAGCACAAATTGCTGTTGGTGAAGAAACAGAAAAAGAAGTTAAAAAACAAGTAGATAAAACAACATCTGAAAAATTAGATGAACAAATTGAGAAGAAAGTTGAAGAAAAAGAAAAAGATGTAGAAAAAGTAATCGATGATAAAATAGATAAAGATTCAAAAATCGAACGAGAAATAGAAGAACAAGTTGAAAAAAGAGTTAAAGAAGAAATAAAAAATAAAGATAATTAGTTATAATTGTTTAAATACATATGGTCCATTTTGGATATAATTATGTTTTTGTTTATAATATTGTCGAACGCCAATACCACTAATAATATTTATTTCTTCAAACCCTTCTTCAATTGTTATTTCTTCAGCTTTCTTTAATAGTTTACTCCCAAATCCTTTATGTTGATAACTATCTGTATTATTGTATTGTGAATTTAATTCTGCTTGATTCCCGTAAACATGTAATTCTCGTACAATTGTTGAATTTTGTAATTCTCTTCGATGTGGATTAAATGGTATTCGTAATCTACAAAAACCAATCAAAATATTATTTTCAAAGTCTTCAATACTTATAAAATATTCTGTACCATTACAAGATTTATATTCAAAAACATCCATATTTAATTCTTCAATTTTTTTATCTTGCAACCCTTGTTCTCTACTTCTTATATCATTACAAACATAACCTTTTTCATTCATTTTCTCATCTACAATTTCTCTCAAATTTGATTTTTGAACACCATCATCAATTAATGTAGCAGGAATATCACGCTGAACTCTTTGAACACGTGTATATCGTGGAACATTCTGTAATCCTTCTGCTATAATATCTGATGCTTCTTCTGTACTCAACGGTTGGTATTTATCATTATGCCACCAATCATAAATACGCGTTCCTTCAACAACTAATGTTGGATAAATTTTCAAATAATCTGGTTTATACTCATTTTTTGTGAAAATTTGATTAAAATCTTCTATACACATTTCTTTAGACATACCTGGTTGGCCAGGCATCATATGAAAACCAACTTTAAACCCAGAATCTCTTAATTGTTGATTAGCTCTAATAGAAGCTTCTACACCATGACCCCGATGCATTTCCCGATTAATTCTTTCAAATGTTGTTTGAACGCCAATCTCTGTTTTTGTAGCACCTAAATTAAGCATCCTATCTATTTGCTCAATATCACACCAATCTGGTTTTGTCTCAAATGTTATCCCAATACATTTAATATCTGAATTAAATTCATTCTCATAAATAACATCTTCGATATATCTCCATTCTTGATTTTTAGGTATACGTTTATCAATATTCTCAGGGTTTGGATTAATAGAACGGTCATAATCATTCATAGCTTGCAATGCTTTTTTAACAAACCATTCTTGATAATCATGGCTTCTAGCTGTCATCGTTCCACCCATTAAAATTAAATCTATTTTATCAACAGGATGACCAATATGACGTAATTGTTCCAATCGAAGTGTAACTTGTTTATATGGGTCATAATCGGTTTGTTTACCTCTTGCCGCAGCAGGTTCTTCACCCGTATATGCTTGTGAAGATGAAAATTTGCTTGATGGACCACCAGGACAATATAAACATTTCCCATGTGGACACATTTCAGGAGATGT
>LFCJ01001736.1_pt1 | contig 15460 bp, 30 predicted proteins | sample 643141 | NCBI WGS metagenome assembly LFCJ01 (sample SAMN03766243, study PRJNA286221) | soda lake metagenome | biome: soda lake; feature: Kulunda steppe; material: water; isolation source: sample B1-Br-g2 brine of Lake Bitter-1 | place: Russia: Kulunda steppe | collected 2010-07 | reverse complement strand
GGGGGGGGGGGGGCGCACGCGCACATGCCCCGCGTGCCCAGAGCATGGCATTCCTGCGTGCGCTGGCTGCCACATGCGCTGACGGCGTGGTGGCAAGGAGTATATGTGGCGCAGGCCTTCATCATCCAGGCCGCCCGTGGAGCGCACCTTGCAGCAGCACACGTACACAGTTGGCCTCAGTAGCTCTGCCAGCACATCAGCTGCCTTTGTGCACCAAGCACCTACAGCAAAGTGCCCAGCTGGAGGCGTCACGACCGTCCGCCCGGCCGCACGCTCCAACCCGCACCCAAGCGCCTGAGCGCTGTCTGACCCTGCATGCGTGCACCCACATGCCCACCATACCCACGGACGCACCGCCTTTTGCTCGTCGTTCTGCAGCTGCGCGCGCCGCTTGCGCAGCTGTTGCTCCGGGTCCAGCAGCAGCCCAAAGTCGCCGCCCCACGACTCGGTGGGGCCATGGTAGAGGCCGCCCTCGCTGCCGTAGCCCCCATACCCTCCGCCCCCCATCTGCTCGATGGCATCTGGGTGGTCCCCGTTGGCAAGCTCGCGTGCGATGGGGCCGTGCACATCACACCACGCGGGGCGCACGCGCACACGTGTGCGCTTGCCGCCGGCGAGTGACTTTGGGCCAGAGATGCCCGCAGGTGCCTATGTGCGGGAGGGGGCTTGATTGTATTTGCACAAGGGTATGCTTATGTGAGTGAGAGTGTGTGTGTGTGTGTGCATATGCATGTATGCTCCTTCATCAAATCAAATAATTGCTGGAGACGAGTCCAACGCCGCCTGCAAAAGTGTACAGTGTGCTGCTGGCGGTGGATTGGCCGCATCACACCATGCTCACAAACAGGCATGGCCGCATGAATACGAATGCTCGCTTGCATGGGGCTGCACTCAGAAGCAGACAAATGTGCATGACACTGTGTAGGGCTAGCGGTATGCCATGCTTGTAAGCATGGGTCTGCAAATGCAGTTGCGTTCGTGTGTGGGGCTGCACAGGTTGGGCAGGTGTGCATGGGGTACCCATTTAGGGGTAAGGGGGTGCGCACGCACACACACACACATACACACACTCACATAGGGCTGGCGGCTGGTATCACGCGGCTCGCGCCCAATATTGATGACGCGCACGACCACCAAGCCGCGTGACAAGACGGTGGGCGCGGCGGTGTCTGTGGCGCCTGGCGTAGGCAGGGACACCTGGCAGAGGGGAAGGAGAGGGGACACTATTAAATGAGGAAGGAGAGATGAGGCGGGCGTGTCAAATCTTTTAATGGGTGGAGGTGAAGGGGGGGAGGGTTGTAGGGTGATGAGGGTGGGGTGGTGGGGAGAGGTCAAGGTGGAAGCAGGCAGGGGAGCGTGTGAGCAGCCGAGAGCACATTCGCGCGGTGCTCGCTTGCGCTGTGTGATCCGGCGCATCGCCTCTGCTGGTGACACAGCTTGGGCTGCAGTGTATTTGGGCTGTGATTTGAGTGGGCAGTGCACCAAACAACGTGGTTACATATGAGGAGTGAGATGCATGCATACACATACATCAATCCAGAGATACTTGCATGCATACACATGCGCGCAAAATCCACCCCCTCCCCTCCTTCCCTCCCTGCCCACCTGCTGCGCGGTCTGCGGCTGCTGCTGCTCGTGCAGCATGATGGGCAGCTCCACCAGCAGCTCACTGAACTCCCGGCCCTGGCGCAATAGCGGCGACAGATCCAGGCTGGCCGTGCCGACCTGCGGGAGTGTGGGGAGCGCATCCACATGGTGTGGTGTCCTACAGGTGCGCTGCATGTGCATCATGCACCTTGCAGGAGTGTCGCAAATCGCAGGAATGTCAGGGACTCATCCATGTGGTGCAGAGATTTGCTCAGCATGATTGTGCGTGCACATGTGTGTGTTTCCAACCTTATCCTGATGAGGACAAGGCGTATCCATGTTTCTAAATGCACTGCATGATGAGGCAGGCTGCGGGCAGCATGCATCTTGTGCAGCAACGGCAGCGATGGGGCCACGATGTCCAGGCCACACAGGGGTGCGCCTGCACGGCATGCACCCCACCATGCACACGCCACTCCAAGCAAACCCCATCCTTAACACATCATTTGTTACACAAGCACGCATACACACCCTCTTTGACACAGACACACCAACAGCCAAGCTTACCTGCAGCAGCGAGTCCCCGTCCCAAACATCCAGGCTGAGGCTGTGCGACGCCAGGTACTCTGCAAACGCCATGTGCGCGTCGTGCGCGGCCTCTGCGGGGCTTTGGCCCGGCTCCAGCGGCCCCACGCTGCCATCCAGCACATGCTTCACTATCACGCCTGCGCACATGTGCACGCGTGTGTATCCACGGTTTTGCCCGATTGCACACAAGAGAGCACGAGCAAATTTGGCCTGCTGCTGCCGCTGCTGCTGCTAGCCGAGCACTCTTGTGCATGAGCGCAGAGTGAGCACCAACGCCAAGCAAGTGTACCACAAGTGCTTAAGCAGCAAGATCCCCTGCATCATCCCCTTTTTTGTTTTGAAGTCACACAGAATACGCAAGTGAAGGTTTCAACACGTGAGTGATGCCCCTGCAACCCCGCACCTGCGCCCTTCTTCATGGGGTGGTTGGTGACCAGGATGCGCGTGCCTGCCCCAGCATCGGCCGCTGCGGCCGCCGCACCAGCAGGGTGCAGTCCGGCCTGGCCAGACGTGATGGGCGCCGAGTGCGGCGGCTTGGGCTGCGCGCAAAGCAGGGATCGTGCAGCGGAGGTCGGGCATCTTTGGGGGGCAAGGGGCGTGCGTGGCAAGCAGCACAGACAGGGAAAAAGGGCCAGACGGTGTTTGTGCAGATTTGTGTGCAAACAGACAGGGGCTGCTCTGGGCCACCTGCACGCACGTGCATTGCTGTCACCAGCCAGCCTCGCCACCCGCATGCCACGGTTGTTGGGCCACATGACCCTGTGGGAGTGCACCCTTGAGACAACAAGGAACAAGACAGTGCATGTGTCAGACAGGGCAAGACTGGGCCCCGCAGCAGGCAGGATTTGTGGGAGGGCCTGGGTTGCATCAGTGCAGCTTCCTGCCAGCAGGGACCACCCAAGCAGCAAGGACCACCCAGGCAGTGCCCTGCCAGGCTAGGGCAGGGTTACACAGGCCGAGACGCGCAAGGATGCAGGCGCTGCCAAAGGCAGCACAGACGCCGCACACAGCACTGCCCGGTCACAGGAATACCTAGCTCATAGCTTAAGCATGCATTATGGGAACATTGACAATTCCTGCGGAATTTAAGAGCGGCGCCTGCTGCACACCTGGACCAAGAACGCCACGTCTGTTGTGGTGGGTGGGAAGTGGTAGAACTGGAATGTGAAGTACAGAGACTGCAGGTTGGCGGGCGCGTTCAGCGTTTCGTGGTGCCTGCGCGCGAAAGGTGTGTTGGAACAGGCCAGGCTCGGCATCGGCTACACCACCACTTCTATCATCACCACCATCAACACAGCAAGCAACATCAGGAGCAGCAGCAGCACTAGCCCCGTACCCTACGTACTCACCCCAGGGCATCCTGCTCAAAGGGCCTCACCATAGACCCAATGGTGAGGGTGTGTGGCTACCAAACAGACAAGTCATCAGCCAGCACGGCCCATCCATCCAGACGCGTAACCGCCTCCAAATCAAGGAGGCACGCGACCACGCCAAGGCCCCCCTGCAGCTGGGTATTGCCAGCGTCTGCCATGCCCCTGCTCTGCACACAAACAAGGCCGCTAACCTGAAGGACAGGATCTGCAGCACCACATCCGCACCTGTAGGACAGGATCTGCAGCACCACATCCGCACCTGTAGGACAGGATCTGCAGCACCACATCCGCCGCCGTGCGTGAGTCCCGGGCCTCAATGGACAGGTCGCAGGGCAGGGCGCCCAGATGGCGGGCCTGGGCGGTGCTGGCGCCCGGGTCCCGCAGCATGGCCTGCACGCCGCGTGTGCGCCATGCACGTGCAGTGTGTTGAGGCATGTGTGCACAGTGCTGGGATTTGCATGCGTGCTGAGCCGAGCGGCCTGTAACGTGACCTGCGCATGCCTGTGCATGCACACACGCACACGTGCACTTGTTAGGAAAAGGCACATCTGCTCAGCAGCTGGCCAGCCTGCTCCAGCATGTGCTGTGTTCAACTAGGTGAGTACAGCGACCAAGCTCCGATGCAATTTGCAGGGCAGGGCTGGGAGCGAGACCAGGCACGCTGCAAGGCACACACGACGAGGCAGGCACACTTCCCTGAATGCCTACGATTCAAGCACACTGGCACGCATACACACGCATGCACACGCGCACATGCACTCACCTGCACATCATCTGGCAGCGCGTCCACCATGCCAGCATCATGCAGCTGCTGCAGCATCACACGTGAGGGGGCCTGCAGGGGGCAAGTGCGGCCAGGCCTTGCGCGCATGGCACATGTCCGTGCTGCAGCAAAAGCTGAGTGCAAGGCAGGGCAGCAGGCCACGCGCGCGCACTGCTGTGCTGTTTCAAGCCATGACGGACGGAGGAGAAGAAAAAGGGACAAGCAGGACGCATGCATGGCAGGGCTGGATGGGCTGGCCATGAGCAACTAGCAAAGCACAAGGGCAGTCAGGCAGCTAAAATTCTGCCTCCACGGTGGCCGCAAAAGGGCAGAAGGGCAAAAGCTGGGTGTGCATTGTCCGAGGTGTCTGTTCAGGCTGCAGGCTGCAGGGGCGGGTTGCTTGTTATTCAATGCAAATACTAGTGCGCATAAGGGCATACATGTGGGCATATGCACCAAGCACCTGCTGGCATGGGAGCTATCCGCAAAAGTCAGCTCTGCGATTACTTGGCGCAGCTGCAGCAGCCGCACGCGACATGGAACGTCGGCATGCAGTGTTGGAGGAGAGGGGCTGCCTTATAGGTAGGGTAGCGCGCGCAGGCACGAGCATTGCAGGCAAAGGCCCTCAACTGCCACAGCCATTGGGTTGGGTGGGGCACGCACCGCATTAGGCGGCTGGGCAGCCGGTGCGGGGGCGCCGGCAAACGCGTGTGGCCGGCCGTGGCTGTCTGTAGGGGGCAGGTCCCTGAAGCGGTTGAGCTCCTCTTGGGAGGGGATCGTCTGGCCCTGCACGTGGCTCAGCACATGCATGCCCGAGTGCATGTGTAAGTATGAACGTGCATGCACGTGGACCTGCATGGTGTGTGAAGGTGGACACTCGCGCACGTGCGCAAGTGTGCACAGGCAAGTCAGCGCTTTAAGAACTAATTCCAGCCACGCACGGGGAACACATGCAGCGGGCTTCGGTCGCTTGACCTCAGAAACATATAGGTGTGCCTTGAGCCATGAACACAGGTTTGTAAGCACTCCCACGCTGCTCCAAGCACCCGACACATCACGCATGACCAAGCCACAGGCTAAGGAGGCCTGCCATTGCACCAACAGGCAGGCGCAAGCACAGCACCCAACAAACCCTGCGTAACCCGCCCAATCTTTGCCTTTCACACTCGCCAAGACACACACACAGACAAGAGCAGCCGCGCCACAGCTGCCAGGCATAAGCGCCGTCACGCACCATGCGCGGCTGGCTGTCCTCAAAGATGGGCTGCACGATACCAGCGCCGCCGGAGGGAGGGTAAGAGATGCGCGCAGGGGAGGGCTGGCGCGGCTGCTGCTGCTGCTGCTGCATGGCTGCAAGGTGCAGGCTTTCCCGCAGGGACTTGCGCTCCTGCGCATACACCGACATGTGTGGGACACGTGCGTGCGTGTGTGTTTGCGCACAGAGAAGGCGGGCGGGGGTGACAGGCACAAGTGTCAGCACAAGCCACACGCGCGTGCATAGCTTTGGTGTGGAGGAGTATGCAGGGCTGACTGTGAATGGAAAATATGAGCCGCCCATGCCTACACGCTGGCATAAGGCATCATGCGCAGGACGGCAGACAGGTGGGCAGGGCATAAGCACTCATGGCACATGCGTGATGGTGCCAGCATGGGCGTATGCACACACACACACACACACACACACACACTGATGCGATGAAGATTGTTCACTGGCACTTGGACACACGTATACACATGAAGCTAATGCACTCTCATCCATGCACCTCTCGCAGCTCCTCCACGGCTCGGGACAGCATCTGCAGCTGCTGCTGCATGGCGGCCGTGATGCCCTGCATGGGATCGGTTTGGCTGGCTGCCGGCTGCGCAGACAAAGGGGCAGGGGATGCGCTCATGGACTTCTGGGATGTAGCCACACATTGCTTGAAGCGAGATGGCTGCATCACATATGCATGCACACTGTTGTGCTGCAAGAGGTGGCAGTCAAGGCAATCTGACAAGAGAGCCATTATTGATGTACCCCTTGGCAAGGAGAAAAACAGGCACCCCCATGGTGATCCTAACTGTGCGGTGCACTGCCCAGCGCCTGCACCGGCCAACGAGTCTAGAAGACTGTGCAAGCATACCCCCTGCACATCATCTTGCAAAACCTGCTTCTGTAGGCACACACATGCAGCGCACCCCTCGGCTGCGCGGTCCCCTCACCCCCTGCCGTCCCACATACGCTGCGCACCTTGTCCATTGCCACACTCTGCGACAGCTGCTGCAGGGTGCTGCTGCGCCGCTGCTGCTGCTGCATTGAGGGCGGCAACATGGCGTCCAGCGACATGCGCGGATCTTGGGGCTGAGCACCCCTGGCGGCTGCCATGGGGCCTGCGGTCAGCAGCAGGCGTGTAGCTATTTTGCGCTTGTGTTAATGTGTGCGTGTGTGTGAGTGCATGCATGCATACGATACGTCGACATGTGCATGCTGCAAAAGGCCCCGCATGTGTCCAAGCAAGTAAGCCGCACCCGGGCTGCTCTGAGGCATGGAATGCCAACAAGAATTTATGATTTGTACACCTGCACAGCCACAGGGGGCGTATGGCTGGCAACAGCAACAACTCTTTGCTGTTTTCGCGCCCAACCCAGAAATTACAGGGTCACTCAAAATAGTGTGCGTGGTACACACATGCACAAAAGCTATAAATCCAGGGCAGACATTTCGGACTCAGGATCCAGGGGCCTGCAGGCAGCACAGCAGATGCGCTGGGCTTGGAGCCACTTGGTGCACCCAAGAGCTTCAGGAGCTGCACGGTGCGCGCACTCACTTCCAGGAGGGGGATGGGGCATGAGGCCGCGTTCAGGGGAGGGCGGCGGGTGTGGGGTTAGGCCTGGCCGCCCGGGCGGTGGCTGGGGCGGCTTGTGAGGGCTTGTGCCTGGCTGCCCGCCCTGTGGATGGGGAGCCAGCAGCACCTGCAAGGACAGTGCACTCAATCATCAGGTGTGTACGTGTATGTTTGTATGCGTATGTTTATCATGTGTGCGCATGTTTTGAGTTTGGGTAAGAGCTATCCCCATGACTTTCTTGAAGCCACGACAGCCACTGCAGTCACAACCAACTTGAGCTGAAAAACCAAACGCTTGCAGCATGAGTCCTTACGTACCCTCCTCTTGCCTTGAGCTGCCAGAGACAGCCATTATGTTTCTTTTTTCTTTTTTGCTTCAGCTTTTGTCAGACTTCTCAGGGAATCCCTGACAGGGATCCTCCGATCCCAATTTAATCAAGGTATTTGGTGATTGAACCATCAGCCTTTTGCCTATTTGCGCCACAAGCCAGGTGTCTCAGGCACTTTTGTGAGTGCCATCACCCTCCCCATGCCATACGCTGGGACCAGCAACAGCCCCTTACGAGCCTGCACCATGATGGTAGAGACAACTCGACCAACCCAGCCAAACCCACCTCAACAAAGCACAGGTCAGGCACAGCAGCAACCTGGTGCGACACAGTGGCACGCTCAAGCGTATCTCACACACATGCAAGCGCAGTGCAAACACAGGGTACGTGCACACATGCGTACATGCACGCACGCACGCACGCACACACTCACACACACTTACCTGGGGCACGGGCACGGGCGCCACAACCTGCTCCAGGGGCCGCTCGCCCATTGCCTCTTCCTGTGCACGCTGCGTTTGGATGGCCACTGTCTGCTGGCCTGGGTGGGGAGGCGAGATGGTGTGGCGGCCTGCACATGCGTACACATGCATGCCAGTCAAGGGTTGCAATGTCACGCACACAAGTTGGGTGGGCACTCACCACGCAGGCTTATGGCCTGCGTATGCCAGCACGCGTGCAAGAGCAGTCTCCTGGAAGCAGGGCGCAAGCAGGTTGTGAGGATCCATGACCTGTTCACTTGTGGAGAGTGATTCGACCTCCTGAAAACAGATCCTTATGGACGTGTGAAATCCCTGAACAAGTTTGGATGGTCAAGTTGTAGGCTCCAAGATGCAGTCTCTTGCATAGAAATCTCGCCCAAACATGCACTTTGTTGCACCAAGCACGACCCCTGCGCCCTGCTCTGCACCTGTCTCAAACAACTGGAACTCCACAAGCGGGGCCGGCACGCTGTGCTTTGCTTTGTCACCCAGCAGCGCACGCCAATTTAGGGGCGGTTGGTCGCGCAACAACAGGCTGCGCCGGGGCTCGCGTAGCTGGTAGCGGTGCACACCCACGGCCACCTGCATGAGCATGCTTGTAGTCTTGTGTGCATGTGTGCGTATGCGTTGCGCGTTTGCACACCGTCAACCGTGTGTGTTGACTGTATATTGTCAATGTACATTCCAAGCTTGCAAGGCTGGCGCTGGTGTAGGGAACTGGCAAGTAGTTCATTGCCCATCCACACGACCAAGCATTAGTACAACGCCCAGTCTTCTTTGATCCATGCACCTTGTGCATGTCCTTGCATCCATGCAGCCATCCAAGCACCCTAACTTATAGCAGCACTGAAACAGGCTATGCCTCTCTCTTGTATGCACCACACGGTGTGACACACACCCCTCTCTCTTATGCTCGCCCCACAGTGTGGCTCGCACCCCTCTTCCACGCCCCCTCTGCAGTGTGTCTCAAGCTCCTCTCTCTTTCTTGCACCACACCCACCTCTGCCCGTGACCCGTCTTCAGAGATGTAGGAGAAGGGCACAAAAGCGGTCCAGCCCACCAAGCGCTGCGTGGGGGCGGTGTTGGGCAGCACCATCTGCACGCACCATGCGCACCACAAGGGGCAGCAGGGGGCGATTAAAGGGTGAGCATGTAGGGTTTGGGGATTTGCCAGAAATGGAGTAGCCATCAAGCAGCGCGCAATCCAGGGTCTTGAGATCCACCAGCAGCGCGGGTGGCCGTCAAGCATCACGCATGCCATTTCTTATTGTTGGCACAAAAGCATGCGCACACACGCATACACACACAGACAAACACGCACACACATCCGCACGAACCCAACCTGCGGCGGAATGGCCATGAGCTCCACCACGACTGTAGTGAACACGTCCCCCATGACGTAGTCAAACACGGGGTCAGGCATGAGCACCTGCGTGCAGGCGTGGGATGAAGTATGGACGGGGGATGAGCGCACGCAAACACAAGCAAGAAGGGCAAGTACCTGCAGGCGTTGCAGCGGTGGGTTGGGGTGCTGCCACCAGATGGAAGGCAGGGGCGCATGCCAGCTCAGGCGGTGCACATGCAGTGTGGAGTGGGAACTGCGCATGCAAGGCGCAGCGCGCGGGAGGTGATGCATGGGTGCGCAAGCGCAGCAGGGGGCCATGGAAAGTGTGGCTGACATGTGGGTGCGCTCATGGTAGTGGGTTGCAAAGAGACGGTGTCCGGCGCATGGGCGTGATTGCACCCAGTGCACGGGCTTGGTTGAGCCCAGAGCGCGGGGCTTGCATGGGCAGGTGGGCAAGGGCGCACGGCAGCGGCCCCTGCTTGCGCCTGACCTGCAGCACTCTCCAGCCGGTGACGTCCATGGCGCTGATGTGCTGCAGGTTGTAGCTGGGTCCCACAAAGGTGCGGCCGTTATGCAGCGACACGCGGATGGAGTACCTGCGCGGGTGAGGCAAACAAGGGGAGGGGGAAGACAGCAGGAGCAGCGCGGTAGGTATGGAGCTTGGGTCACAAGCAGATGTGCGCGCAAGCACGCAAGGTGTCAGGTGTGCCTGTCCTGTGGATAGTCAAGACTGGGGAGGACTGCACTCCCACAGCATAGCAAAGATTGCCAGTGTTCCGCACAGGGGCTGTTCCCACAGCATGGGCCCATTGGGTATAGGTATATATATGTAGCCCCTAGCTGCAAACTGCACTGCCCTGTACCATCCATCTCAGGCACCCACGCAAACAGCCACGCAGGCTGCCCCAGAAGGCGACAGTTTGAGCAATGAATGCGTGCACGGCCCCTACCCACCTCAGGGCTCCAGTGAACGTACCCTTGCCCCTGCACACACAAAGGGCAAGCCAAGCAAGCGGGGGTGAGTCGGCAGGGCATGGGGAGCAGTGAGGGGAGGCCAGGTGAGATGGTTGGGGCCAGGGGTGCGTGCGGGCCCACTGTGTGCTTCCTCCGCCTCTGGCTTCCCATGTGCAAAGTTGCCACCCCACATGTGCACAGGCTGGCAGGATGGAGCTGAGGGAGACGATGCGCAGGCGGTGGGAATCGCAAGGGCTGAGGGATGGCCACTAGAGAGGAAAATAGGGAGAGAGCAGGTTCTCTCTCTCTCTCTGTATATATATGTGTATAAATACATCCACCTCCCACCCCAGCCCCCATCCGCCCCCCTTTGCTCAAGCATCCTAGCCACAAACACAAACACGCCGAAGGAGCAGCTTCAAGGAGCACAGGGGTTTGAAGGCCTGCGCAGGCACTGCCCACTTACACAGCCGTGTCCTGCTTGTAGTCTAGGGCCAGCAGCAGCTCATGCAGCTTTATGGGCAGCGCCAGCTGCAGGCGCCGCAGCACCACGCTGCAATCAGCATGACAGGGCACAGCAGGGAGGGTGAGTGACATCCTGGCACATGTGTTGGCCCAGTGTTAAAGCCACGCCCAAGCATGGCATTCTCCGTGAATACCTGCTGCTGCTGGTGCGCTCAAGGGGTCGCATCAAAAAGCGAAGCGTCCAGGCGCACTTCCCAAGGTGCGTGTGCATGCATGCAAGGTAGCCGTTGTGCCCAGGCCAAGGACACATGCATGTGTGCATGCTCAAGCAGCAAGCTTTGGGCACCCTCAGCCAGCCTAACTACAGATGTGGCTCAGCACGCTCAGGGCACACCTAGGATTGCCTGCCTGTGGGTGCGGCTCATCAACCATGGCCTGCCCTACAGCATAAACATTTAATGGGACTCAACAGGCAGGTGCGTTCAGAGGTGCTTTTAGGGCTCACCTGTAGATGGGGCTCAGCAAGGGGCTGGCGAGCGTGGAGATGCACTGCTTGGTGGTGATGCTGAGCTGGCCGTCGCTGTCAAAGCGGCGCAGGCCGGGGATAGCATCGGCGTAGGAAACCAGGAAGTCCTCGGGCAGCAGCGGCATGATGGGCAGCATCGCGGGGTAGGATTCCGCCTGCGTGCTCGCGTGGTTGGGGGTGTGCATGCATGCTCACTTCTAATGTGCACGGTGATGCGTGTGCATTTGAGCGCGGGTGTGCATATGTGTGCGTGAAAGTGCGAGCACGTGTGTACAGGCGTGTGGGCGTGTGTGTGGATGTAAGCATGCACACACCAGCTTGTCCATGCGCAAGCCCCACTATGCGCACAAGTCACAGCATTTCCTCACAGTGCCCAACCTGCAAGTGCAGCGGCAATTGCAAGCGACAGGAAGAGCTGCACAATTTGGGATGCCTGTCCTTGACTGTTGATGCCTGGCTCCACACAAACAAATTGTTTTGCCATGTTTGCATGCTTGGGACATGTCCCTTTGAGACTCCATGTCCGCATCCGCACACGCGCACCCTGCACGGCCATCTTGCAATTTTTGCTTGGTGCATGAAACCTCGCTATCGCACATCCCCAGCAGGTCAGCCTGCCTTGAACAAAACACTGCAGGATGAGTGTGCCAGCCGCCCCTTCAGGAAGTGGCAGCCCCATCAAAGACGGCCCTTTGACCCAAGACAGAACGCAAGGCACACCCAGACCATATGAGGCTGCAGCCCACGCCATGCACTCCTTGCCAGCAAACAAGCACGCCCGTTCATGAACGCATGCCCAAAAGCAGAAGCCCACCTGGAACACAAGGCTGCAGTTCTGCAAGACCTTGGGCGCGCGCAGCTCCTCGTCGTACACGGAGCGCATGAGCAGGTAGCGCGGGCTGCCGGACACCATGGGGACCGCCTGCGGTGCCGCACCCGCTGCCGCCGCCGGGCTAGCGGCGCCTCCCACCTGCCATGCAGTGTACAAGCGCACGCGTCAGCACGGGTTGCAGGACTTGTTTGTGCAGTCAAGTGTTTGTGCCTAAGCGTTTTTGGGTGGTGTGGAGCACACGCGCAAGGGCACCCTTAATCACAGCAGAACGGGCATGCATGAGAATGATTTGCTGCAGAGCGCAAAGCCCTCCAGTGCTGTGCGAGCTGGCAGCACCTCCAAGGATGCTGGGAGAGCACGAGCAGGGCAGCTAGAGAGGGGCCCAGCCACGAACATGCAATCACCCCGGGCGTCCTAAGGCGCCCAAATGGCGCCAGAGCACCAGCGCAGAGGTGTGGCGACCCCAGCACCCAGGCTCAATGCGGGCGCAAGATCCGCAACATTGGGTTGTTGCAGCAAATGAAGTGCGCCTTCCATTATCACTATTATTCATGGGCGACAAACCTGGAACAGCGGGAGCAGCGCCCAGCCCAGCGAGTAGCGGCCCTTGACGACACCGTCCAGGCCACGCTCCATCATGATCACCTCCACCACTGCCATGCACCTGCAGGGCCAGGCCACGTGCAGAGCAGGGCAGTGGTTACGGGGCGTGCAGAGAGAAGCAGTGGCCATGTGGCGCGCAGGTGGTGACTGTGGGTCCTGAATTGCAATGGGAGCGGCGCTATGCCATGCCAAGACCATCTCCGACACTGCCAGACACGCACATACACGAGCCCACACTGGCACGCTCATGAGCGGACACACAGGCACGCATGCGCAAGCACAACACACACACTCCTACACACACGTAAAATGCTAGCCAGCAGCAGAAGCTGCAGCAGCAGCAGCAGCAGCAGCAGCAACCCACCTGGGGTCTGAGATGCGGGTGTGCCAGAACACATCAAAGGAGAATTCCATGTCTATGGCGTTGCGCTGTGCGGCCAGGCTTCGGTCGTAGCCATCCCCACAGGAGTACACCTGGAAGCATGCACAGGCAGGGGAAAGCACACCATTGCCATCAGGCACTTCAAGCACACCTTGGCAATGCAAAGTTAGCATACATGCCAACGCTTGTCGGTGACTGGGAAATCCACTCCGAGCATTCTGCCCAATGGGCATATCCTGCAAACCCACTGCAGCAAGCAGGATGCTCCTCCCTCTCTTTCTTCCCACCCATTTGCTTTCCCTCTCTCCCTCTTTCATCCCCCCCTGTCTGTCACTCCTCCCACTCCCTCTCTCACACTTTTTCATTATCTCTCCCTTTAACACACCGTGTTGCCATAAAAGGTGCCGTAGGCCTCGTCATACAGGCTAACGCCCAACTGGAATTCAAAGGTGCGCCCATCAAAGGTAGTGTGCATAGGCAGGTCCGTGGCGCGCAAGATGCGCAGCCGGTAACCTGCATGTGATGGGCCCACGCTTGTGTTTGGCAAGCTTACAACGTGGCGAGGAAGAAAGGCATGCCTGCATCATGATACAGGCATGTATTGCAAGGATCAACCAGGACACTGCTTGGAGAAGCGCCTACTTTGCATGCCTGGGGGCAATCTCACCTACAAATTTGAGCATGGCAGAGCTGGTGAGCTTGCGCAGGTGCTATAGCTGCTGTGTAAATTGCGTGAAATGAACAAATGTTGACCAAACACACACACACATCATCTTTGCGTACACAAGTACATAATCAAACACCCGCGCAAGCACCTTGAGAGAAGGGTAGCATGCGCCGGTATGTATCAGGAGATGCCGGCACATGGCGCTCCTTCTGGCGTGCTGTGAAGTCGGCCCACATGCGAACAGGGGCATCCTCCAAGTGGCCTGCAGGCCAATGTGTTTTTGCAGCCACTCGTCTCAGCAGCACTGTCAGGCACTGGAGATGAGAATGCAAGCACAAGCATACAATCCGAGCGCCTCTTCAAAGGAAGTTGCAGCCCCCCCTCCCCCCCATGAAGGGAGCGCAACAATTCCTTACCATGCCTGGGCTTCGCGATGTAAATGCCTGCCGCACACCAAGCTAGACACGTCTGAACTGCTAGATTGAATAACTTGTGTCAAAGGTACTCAGGCAAAAAGACAGACACAACACATGGCATACGTGGGCTGCTTAGCTAAATTGGCAGAGCAGACTGGATTGAGGTGGTAGCGCTTGGGCTGCACATTGCCTGCATTGCAGTCTGACCGCAACTGGAGTCTCCCTCAGCAGCAGCCACCTAGCAGCAGTCACAAGCCCAGCAAACAAGGGGGGCAGTCACCTGTCTTGCGCGCCAGGGCCTCTCGCAGCGCTCCCCTGTTGTGCGCCATGACATGTGCACGGCGGTCATAGTACACGGGGCGCTCGATGGGCGTAGGCGGCAGCTGCAGGGGCGGCGCCAGCAGGCCGTAGCGCGGCAGGCGGGATGAATCGATGACGGGGCCTAAGGCAGAGCGCTGCAGGCACAGGTACGCGGAGGGGCGGCATGCGGGCAAAGCGAACGTCAAGGTTGGATCATGGAGCGTGGGCAGTAATTGCAAAAGTGCAAGGAGGCAGAAGAGGAGGGGGAAGGACAGGTGGATCAGGGCAGTAGATGGACAGTTGTTCAGTGTTTCATGGGATATGTAGATTGGGTTTTGTTCCATTTGAGCGGAAGTTAACCAACATGTCAAGGCGCAATCATAGAACTGGATCTACATTCCCCGGCTGCAATGTGTGTGTACAAATGTGCATGTGTGCCTCATGCTTTGATGTGCTTAGCTCCTGTGTGGGTGGCCAGGGGATTGGGAGGTCACAACAAGTACCAGTTGAGTGCATATAAGCAGAACAGAATGAGATATCATATATGTCCAGACAGAGGGTTCTGACGCAAAAAAATGGACGTGTAAGTCCTTAGCATCCGCTACGCTGCATCAAGATGTGTGTGTTTGCATGTACAAGTCCGCACCTACCCTTCCTTGCTGTTGCTGCTGCTGCTGCTGCTGCTGCTGCTGTTGCAACAACTGCTGCTGTTGCGACGGCTGCTGCTGCACCTGCAAAGGCTGTTGCTGTTGCTGGCGCTGCTGCTGCTGCTGCTGCTGCTGCTGCTGCACCTGGAAGAAGAGCGGTTGTTGGTGCTGCTGCCTAGGCTGCGCCTGCAGCCTGGGTAGCGGCTGCGGCTGCGGCTGCTGGAAACTCCAGGAGGCAACCCTTGGGGGCATACCTACCCCCATCCCACTTCCGCCCCGGGGCACCTGTTGGTCGGGTTGCAGCGGCGGCTGCTGCACCTGCGCCTGCTGCTGCTGATGCAGCTGGCGCTGCTGATCTGTCCAAGCAGGTGGCGGG
>LFCJ01001735.1_pt1 | contig 15466 bp, 19 predicted proteins | sample 643141 | NCBI WGS metagenome assembly LFCJ01 (sample SAMN03766243, study PRJNA286221) | soda lake metagenome | biome: soda lake; feature: Kulunda steppe; material: water; isolation source: sample B1-Br-g2 brine of Lake Bitter-1 | place: Russia: Kulunda steppe | collected 2010-07 | reverse complement strand
GAGCATTCCAGAAAATCTTCTTCATATATTGCTTCCAGTAACCTTTTCAATGCTGATTGTACTATCTTATCTTCATACGATGGTATTCCCAAAGGTCTTTTCTTATTACTCCCTTTATCAATATACACCCTCTTTACTGGTTTAGGTCTATATGAAAAATTCCTCAACTTCTCTACTAACTCATATATATTTTGTTCTAAATCTTTCTCATATTCATCCTTCGTTACTTCATCTATGCCATAAGCTTTATCTCCAGCTAGTTCAAAATGGCACTTCATTAGCAGTTCTTTATTTAAAAGGTGATACAAAGAGGTAAACTTTTCCTTTTTATCTTTCTTTGCTATTTCGCTTATCCTTGTTAATTTTGTTCTCATTAATACTCCACCCCTGTGTATGGTTAATGTGTCCTTAACAAGGACAGTAATATCTAGCTTCCTTCCCTCCCTTAACATTACTCAAGTTCATCGGTACTACGAAGCTATCCGACTTCCTATCTGTCATTTGACATTCTAACGACTTCTTACCGCTTGTTTGCCCTTACTTCTATGTTGAAGAACAGATAGGCTCTCCTGAGTTGCTATCTAATCATTGTATGACATACCTGGCTCTTAGACCCCGGGGTAAGATTAACTTTCTTCATTATAACGAATGCTAATCTTTTTTTGTTTTCCAGTACTGTAAAACTGTCAACCTACCCATCTCCACAGCATTTCGGGGCTCAATCACTTTCAGGTCTATCACCTAACTGTTTACGCTTAAATGTTGAAATTACTTTCAAACATTCCAAAACTCGTTACTAGTGGTTCAATTTAAACCTTTACTAGATAGGATTTCCACCTATTAAATTAGATAACCTTGCTCAGCCGCACTCCTAGTTCCTATAATCAAGACATCAATTGACTGCGTCCATTTTTTAGTCTTTTTATCTATCTTTAATCAGTGTCTATCTGTGTCCCTTAACTTTGATCTTTGTTCTTATTGCTGCTTTTAAAGCTATTGTATATTCACTTACTTGTAATGTCAAGTGTAATTACACTTGTTGGTTTGAAAAAAACAGGGCCAACTTTGGCCCTGTTTAGAAACTCCTCTTAACTATTAAATCATTTTTTGCCATAGGTTCATATCTTCTAATCCGCCAGCAATATTACAATTTTTAACTAGAGTTCCTGTGTATTCATATCCAGCCTGACTAAATATTTTATTAATCCCATAAACTTTGGCCCGGGCTATAGTATATAGAGATCTATAATCGCGGTCTTTTAATTCCTCTTCTAATTCAGCTAAAATATAACTAGCTAAGCCTTGACCTCTAGCCTCTGGACGCGTAGCAAAGTCAGTCATTTCAGCATTTTTATATTCAGCTACTGTTTCGGCAGATGCAGCAGCTACTAACTGATTATCTTGATAGACTAAACCATAAATAACCCCTTGATTCATCATCTTTCTTAGAAAGAAAGGATTATTAATTGGATAAGGATAAGTCAAAAAGACATCATCATATAAATTGGCTAAATCTAATAAATCATCTTTAGTAGCTAATTTAAATTCACAATTTTGGGGTAAATCATCTACTGACTTACTCTTTACATCTCTTACCTTAGTTAAAATTTCATCTTTTTCTGCTTCATCTACTTTTTGCTTTCGATTAGAAGAAAGATAATAGGCTAATAAAGAAGCATCATCATCTGGATAAAAGTTTGCAATCTCAGCTTCTTTCTCAAAACCAATCTCTTGAAAAGCAGCTTCATCCTGTTTAAGAGCTTTAAGCCAAATTTTAGTTATCTCCTTTGGGGCCGATGCAATTAATTCATCCTTTAATGCTGCTAAGTTTGGCCCTTGATAATCCTTAATTACTATTCTTTGATTCAGATTAGACAGTTCTACTGTGGCTTGATAATCATCACCTTGTATCTTTAATTTGTCTTCTGGTAATACCTCAACTTCTTGAGCTAATTTAGTTTCTGGCATTAGCATAATCACGCTCCTTGCTTTGCAGACTTATTTGCTTATTCTCTTCTGATAATAGCTTCTGCAAACCTACTTCATGCTCAGAATCATGATTATCACATAAGTTACAAGTATTAGATTGATTTTTAGGTTCTGTATAAACAGTAGTTGTTCCTTCAAAATTTCTTAAAATAGTCTTACGATTAGATGAAGAAAGCAAATAATTTGGAGTTAATGGAATCTTACCTCCCCCGCCTGGTGCATCAACTACATAACGAGGTACTGCAAAACCAGAGGTGTGACCTATTAGATGCTCCATAATTTCTATTCCTTTAGAAACAGTGGTTCTAAAGTGCTCAATCCCTCGCGAAAGATCACATTGATACATATAATAAGGTCTTACTCGATACTTCACTAACTTATGCATTAAATCTTTAATCACTTCTGGGCAATCATTTACATCCTGTAATAAAACAGTCTGATTACCTAAAGGAACCCCGGCATCTGCTAAATCATTAAGTGCCTGCTTGCTAGCTGGAGTAAACTCTTTAGAATGATTGAAATGAGTATTAATCCAAACCGGGCCAACCTCTTTATTTAATCGCTTTAACATCTCAACTAATGAATCATCTATCCTTTGCGGCAAGACAACTGGAACTCTACTACCAATGCGCACAATCTCTACATGCTCAATGGCATACAATTCAGTAACTATCTCTTCTAATACCTCATTAGAAATTAATAACGGATCTCCACCTGATAATAATACATCTCTAATCTGTGGCGTCTGCTTAATATATTCAATTCCTTTTCTTATCTGTTCCATATTTACTGCCTCTTGATTATCCCCTACTTTTCTCTTGCGAGTACAATGTCGACAGAACATAGAACATTCATTAGTCACTAAAAGTAGAACTCGATCAGGATAACGATGAGTTAATCCATCTACCGGGGAATCCTCTTCTTCATGTAATGGATCATCCATCTCATAGGCTGAATCTTGAAGTTCGTTTTGGGTAGGAACTGCCTGTTGTTTAACTGGGCAGTATGGATCATCAAAATCTATTAAAGAAGCATAATAAGGAGTAATCGACATTGGAAAGACATCTGCAGCTTTCTTTATATTTGTTAGCTCTTTATCGGAAATATCAAATCTTTCTTCAAGCTCTTTGGTATCAGTAATACTATTTTCTAATTGCCAACGCCAACTATTCCATTCTTCCTTAGTACAATCCCACTTCTGATAAAGTTCAGACTGATTCACTCTTAAAAATCTCCTCCTCTTTTATTTTTGGTTACCGAATTTTAACTGTTTAATTTTTACTGTTTATTTTTCATTATATAAATATTATCAAGACCTCTGGAGAAAGTCAAACCAAAAAATACGATTAGAGGAGATTAGCTCTTAAATGCTTTTTTATCTTAAATAAAGTTAATAATTACTATAGCACCTACTATCCAACAATAATAGGCAAAGAAACTTAACTTCTTATTCTCTACTAATTTCAATAATAACTTAATAGCAACATAGCCTGAAACTAAAGCAGCTAAAGTACCAACTACTATCTGCAACAAAGTCACATCACCAGTCCCATGTTGAATCACATCAATAGTCTCAAGAGCAGTCGCTCCTAAAACAATCGGAATCGACATTAAAAAAGAGTATCTAACAGCTAAATTTCTATCTAATCCCTTAAATAATCCAGACGTTATAGTAACACCAGAACGTGATAGTCCAGGAAATAAGGCACTAGCTTGAGCTAAACCAACTATTACTGCATCCAAATAATTCATCTCACCCATCTCTTTTCCTGATTGCTCTACACGATCAGATAGCCATAACAAAATACCAGTCACGATTAACATAATTCCAAAAACTAATGTCTGTTGAAAGACTCCCTCAAAAAAGGACTTAAAAAAAACTCCGATTACTCCCGCCGGAATAATCCCTACAACTATGTATTTAGTAAAATCAAGATAATCAGAATTTTGATCAAACTTAAATATTTCAACAATATCACGCCAAAAAACAGCTACAATAGCTAAAAGATTACCAAAATGAAGAAAAATACTCAATGTCAAACGCTGATCAATCCCTAATAACTCCTGGGCCAAGACTAAATGCCCCGAACTACTAACTGGCATCGGATCTACAACCCCTTGCACAACCCCTAAAATAATTGCTTCAATTAATTCCATTACTTTTATCTCCCTCTCTTAAATTATTGATTACTATCTTACATTATATTATAATTTAAATAAGCTAACAAGAGCTAATAAGGAGGAATAAATATGTCAATTAGAAAAGATTACTACAAGACTAAGGCTCAAAAAGTAATTAAGGAATTTAAACAGCGTAATATCGAAGGTTACTACTGTTCAAATGCTAAAGAAGCAGTCAAGCAAGCTAAAGATTTAATGGAAGCAGGCTCTAGTATTTCTTGGGGTGGGTCTATGACCTTACAAGAAATTGGCTTATTAGATCAACTCGATAATGAAAAATATAAGCTTTATGATCGGGCCAAGGCTGAAAGCCCAGACGAAGTTGATGAGATCTATCATCAAGCTCTAAACTCTGATTATTATCTAATGAGCTCTAATGCTATAACTCAAGATGGTAAGCTAGTCAATGTTGATGGTCGTGGTAATAGATTAGCTGCTTTAATCTATGGGCCAAAAAATGTAATCATTATTGCAGGGATGAATAAGGTAGTTGCTGATACTGATACAGCATTAAAAAGAGTTCGCAACCAAGCAGCTCCTGAAAACGTTGTCCGCTTAGATCAAAATACTCTTTGTGCTGAAACAGGCTTTTGTCATAACTGCAAAACTGAAGATACAATCTGCTGCCAAACTGTAATTACTAGAATGTCACGAGAAGAAGGAAGAATTAAAGTGATTCTTGTTGGGGAAGAGCTAGGATATTAAGTTATATAGATATATTGTTGCACAATATATCTATAGTTTACAGTTTACAGTTGACAGTTTACAGTTAAAATCAAAACCTTTACAGGCAAAGTCAAGACCCTGATCATTGACTAAGTCCTTAAGCTTTTGATCTTAGATGGTCTTGACCTTAACTGTAAACTATAAACTGTAAACTGTAAACTGAAATATTGTTGCACAAAGTGCAACAATATTTCTATATAATTCCACAAAGTGTATTGAAAAGAACAACATTCTATAATATAATATATACTAAATGACACATATCGTAGCTAAAATCAACTCATAAGGGGGTAATCAAGGTGGAGCTTAAAGAAAAACTACGAATATTATCTGGAGCAGCCAAATATGATGTCTCTTGTTCTTCAAGTGGTAGCAAACGAGCCAACAAGGCAAAAAATAATAAACAAGGCCTAGGCAATGCTGCTAGAAATGGAATCTGTCATAGTTGGTCAGCTGATGGGCGCTGTATTTCATTGCTTAAAGTTTTATTTAGTAACTACTGTATCTATGATTGTGCATACTGTGTTAATCGAGCTAGTAATGATATTCCTAGAGCATCCTTTACCCCAGAAGAAATCATCAAGCTAACAATTAATTTCTATCGGCGAAATTACATAGAAGGTTTATTTTTAAGTTCCGCCATCGAAAAAAATCCCGATCATACTATGGAGCAGTTGCTAAAAGTAGCTCAAGACTTACGAGAAGAGCATAACTTTAATGCTTATATCCATCTTAAAGCAATTCCTGGAGCTGATTTTAAATTAATAAAAAAGGCTGGAGAGTATGTCGATCGAATGAGTCTTAATATTGAACTTCCGTCAGGAGATAGCTTAAAAAGGTTGGCCCCTGCTAAAAGAAAAGAAGATATTTTAAATCCGATGCAAGGAATTGGAAAAGAGATTAAAAGCAATAAATCAGCGAGGAAAAAATATAAAAATGCTCCCAACTTTATACCAGGTGGACAAAGCACTCAATTAATAGTTGGAGCTAGTAATGAACCAGATTATCAAATCTTAAGACTTTCCGAAGGATTATATAATAAAATGAATTTAAAGCGAGTCTATTACTCAGCCTATATCCCAGTTAATGATGATAGTAATTTACCTGCTTTAAATCAACCACCTTTATTACGTGAACATAGATTATATCAGGCGGACTGGTTATTAAGATTTTATAACTTTTCTGCTCAGGAATTACTTAATCAACAAAAGCCTAGCCTTGATTTAAAGTTTGACCCTAAGCTAGACTGGGCTTTAAGTAATTTAGATCAGTTTCCTATTGAAATCAATCGAGCTAACTATCAACAGTTATTAAGGATTCCAGGTTTAGGGCCACGCTCAGCCAAAAAGATAATTGCAGCACGACAAGAACATGCTCTAAATCATAATGATTTAAAAGATATCGGAGTAGTACTTAAGAGAGCTAGTTACTTTATCACCTGTAAAGGAAAATATTATGGCGATATCAGATTCCGCGAAGATATCATGCGCTCTAAACTAGATAACCGTTTAAATAAAGAGAAACAGTGGCATCAGCCTTCTTTATTTGCTAAACAGAATCAGAAAGGAGAGTAATTATGCTTTATTATCTCTATGATGGTAGCTTTGAAGGCTTATTAACAGCTATTTATAAAGCCTTTTATGCTCATAAGGATAAAGATAAATCAGAGCCGGATTTTATTATCAACCAAGATAAATATCAGCCTAGCCTCTTTAGTGAAACAAAAGAGATTAGCACTGAGCAAAAAAAGGCTGATAAAGTCTATCAAGCCATTGAAAAAAAGATTTCTAAAGGAACTTTAACCTCTGTCTATTATGCCTTTTTATCAGAGCTAGAAGAGATAGAAATTACTATCTATAATTACTTAAAGTTAGGTTTTAAAAAAGGAGCTCAAATTAATAAATTCTACTCTAATCCAACTGTCAGCAAAATTAAAAAGACTCGCAAAAAGGTTAGTCGCTTAGCCCATCGGATGAAGGGTTTGCTTAGATTTCGTGCTTTAGCTAATGGTGTCTATTATGCTCCTATGGAGCCTGAGCATAATATAACTCCAGTTATTGCTCCCCATTTTGTTAACCGCTTTAGTGACCAAGATTGGATTATCCATGATTTAAAACGAAAATCAGCTGCTATCTATAATCAAGAGGAATGGGTTATCAGCGACTTAAAAGAAAGAGAACTCCCACTAGCTGAAGAAGAAAATGAGCATCAACAGCTCTGGCAGGAGTTTTTTTCTAGTATCAGTATTAAAAATCGTCATAATCCTAAGCTACAACAGCAAAATATGCCTAAAAAATACTGGAAGTATCTAATTGAAAAAGATTAATTCAGACTTTATTTATTATAATAATAAGCCTTTTCTATTCGTTCGCCCAATGGCGGATGAGAGGCTTTAAATAAGAGCTTAAAAGTACTTAACTCAAGCTCAGATAAGCTATCATCAGCCAACTTAGCAAAGGCAGTAGCTAAACTTTTTGGATCCTTAGCAAACTGTAAAGCAAAGTCATCAGCCTGTCGTTCAAAATACCTGCTTAAATAAAGCTCCAATGGCTTAACCAACCAGTTTAAAGCTGAAAAAGCTAAAATAAATAAGAGCAATGTTTCAATTCCGGCAAAGCTTTCATACCCCCAAAACGAGACCAAAGCCGGCCAAGATTTAGCTAATAAAAAAGTCACTACTAACAAGCTAAAGACTTGTACTCCAAGCAACTTAAGCATATCACCATTAGAGTGATGACCTATCTCATGGGCCAAGACTGCTTCAATTTCTTCTTCACTATATTTATTCTTTAAATTATCACCTAAAATTATCTTTCTCGTCTGACCTAATCCCATTACCGCCGCATTAGCAGCATCAGTCTTAGAGCTTAAATCAAATTCATAAATATCTTTAACACTGACATTGGCCCGGTTAAAAAGCCTCATTAATCTCTGCCTTAATTCAGTATCAGGATAAGGTTCTAAGTCAAAAAAGATTGGAAATAAGACAATGGGAAATAAAAAATTAATCACCGCAATAAAAACAACTCCAAAGATACTAAAGATTATCCACCAACTTTGAGGAAAGAATGAAATAATCGTTAAAAATGCTCGGGCTAAGATATATAAAAATACCAAAGTAATAATAGCTACTTTAACTTTATCTACTAACCACTGCTTAGAGCTTTGATTAGAAAGACCATAACTTCTACTTAAACGATAGCTTAAATAATAATCAACTATTAGACTAAAGGCAAAATAAATTAAATAAAATAGCCCAATAAAACTGATTAGCTGCAAGTCAAAATTATTAAAAACTACTTCTATCTGCTGATAAACTAAGCTTTCCCACGAGAAAACTAGTATCGCTACCCAAAAAAGACTCTTTAACAGAAAGCGTACAATATTATTAAAGTCCTGTTTGCTATTATACTCTTTAGCTAGCTCTCTTCTTTTTGGATTAAATAATTCCTCCATTGACTTCTCCTCCTATTTTCATTCTAATTTATTAATTATCATTATATTATTCTTTTAGCTTAATTTCCAGCTTTATTATTTAATATAGCGTCAATTTTATATTATTTCTATTATCTCAGATTCATTAGGCTCTAAACTATCAATATTGGCAACTAAACCAAGTACATCATCAATTAGTTATATATCTGTTAAAGTTACATTACCCACGTTAGTTACTATAAATCTAAAGACCGGATCAACATTTTGAGGCAACGTTGGTCCAGGCGGACTATCTGCCTCAACAAAAGTCTCTCCTTCATCAACTGAAACTAACTTTTGCACCTGAATGGCTGGTTCTGCTTCAAGCACACCAAAGTAATGTGTTAAATCAATAATACCTGAACCCCGTTTAGTTAAAGCAAGCTATTAACCTTAGGTCACGTCAGGGTAATCTATTGATTGTTGATCACCAGGATTTAGCGGGTCAGGAAAGATAACAATAGGACCTAATACATCATCAGTTATTTCAACATCTATTAACTGTGTTCCTCCAATATTTGTTACTATATATCTAAAGACTGGATCAACACCTGGCGGTAAGATTGGCCCTGGAGGCGTATCAGCCACAACAAATGTTTCTCCACCATCAACTGAAACTAATTTCTGAATTTCAACTGCAGGATCTGTAGTACCAAAATAAAACACCTGGTCATCATCGGTAACAATATTATCATCTGGATCTGTTCCTTCAACTGTAGCTGTATTAGTTTGTTGAGCAGCAGCCCAGGTGCCAGTTACAATCACTTCAAAAGATTCGCCTGGATCTAGTGTAGTTGTTGGAATAGTTATTGGCCCTAATACACTATCAACTAATGTTATATTATCTATCGTAACTGTTCCAGTATTGGTGACTATAAATTTAAAGACTGGATCGATATTCTCCTCTATAAATGGACCTGGAGCTATATCAGCATCAACAAATGTTGTACCCCCATCAGCAGAAACTTCTTTTTCAACATCAATATCTGCTTCAGCAGTTGTAGCTGGATTTGGTGAGACATAAACCCCACTGGTTCCTGAAGTCATGCTAAATTTGGTAGTAATTGAATACCAGCCACCAACAAAAATACCATTACTGAGCGAAGAGGTCTCTCCAAAATAAAGACCAGTATCTGGATCTAAATTATCTGCTTCTCCTGTAGTCAGCCAGTAGCCAGTGAAGAAACCGCCACCATCAAAATCATCACCACCATCAATCAAAGCACCTTGACCATCATCAAAACGTGGCCCTTGTGGATATGGTGGAGCTGGATTAGAACCACCACCTGATGCATTAATATCACCGCCAACATTGATAAAATTGCTAGGAGTTAAATCTCCTTGTGGAACTATTGCTCCTCCACTCTGTGGTTTTACCTGTCCTTGATATCCATTTGTAGGATCTCCATCTGTATCCCAACGAAGGATGAAGACATCCCCAGCATCACCAGTAATATTAATTTTACTAGAAAAGTTAAGTCCTGAAGTAATATTGATTACAAAAACTTGATCTATACCATCTTGAGTATTCAATCCATCAAGTGAAGTGGAAGAAACACTCTCAAATCCAACTGTAGGAGTAAGAGCATTAATCTGTTGAAATGCACTAATCAAATCATTCTCAAGGTCATCAATTAATGCAGTTTGATTAGTTACCCCTGTAGCCTGAGTAGGATTATCATCAACTATATCCTGCCATGCACCAAGGGTAGTATCATTGGTGAAAATTGTTCCAGCATAAGGTACAGTACCTGAAGTTCGTTGATCAGCCTGAATTCCATCAACTGCAACATCACCTACATATCCCTTACTAGCTCCCTGCCAGTTAGCATCATTTCTAGCATCTGCAAAGAAGAACAAAAAGTCAGGTAAATCACCTAGATCAATACCTCCAATTGTAGTCATGAGTTATTCACCTCCTCATTTTCTTCTATCTCAATATTATAAAATGCCTCTTGAGAATCTGTAACAGTAATACCATTACCTATAGCAGTAACTGTAGCTATATTACTTTGAACTTCAACTGGTGGATCAGGTGGTTCCGGTGGTAAAACTTCTAAGGCATCCAAAACATCTTCTAATTTGAATTGTAATAACATCTGTTGTTTAATTGGCATTCTTAACATTTTCATTATAGTTTCTTGCTGTTCAATGGCATCTTCAGAATCAATTTCTCCATCTGCGATCATTTGAGCTATTACTTGGATCTTTTCTCCTTCTGCATTTAAAATATGGGCCAATGCTGTCTCTTCTAATGCAATTGATTCTAATAAATCGGTTAATGCTTCTTCCTGTGTTCTTTCAGGTATTTCTGGTGCCGACATTTAACATTCCTCCTTTCATTTTTACCTTATTATATGTTGTTTGTAAATTTTTGTTAATTAAAACAGTAAAAGAGGAGCTGCTAAGCTCCTCAAATAATCATTAAAATGTAATCTTTTAATTAACCTTCATTTCCCTCAGTGCCATTATTAAGCTCTAATTCTTCTTTAAAATCTAGCACATCTTCTAACTTAAACTGCAATAATATCTGTTGTTTAATCGGCATTCTTAACATTTTCATAATAGCCTCTTGCTGTTCTATTGCTTCGTCTGGAGTAAGTTGGCCCTCCTCAATCTGACTAACAATCGCCTGAATCTTTTCACCCTCTGCATTCAAGATATGGGCCAACGCTGTCTCTTCTAACGCTATTGACTCCAACAAATCGGTTAATGCTTCTTCCTGTTCTCTTTCAGGTATTTCTGGTGCTGACATTTTTATCCCCCTTCTTATTTGTCTGCTTTATTACATGATATTTAAAAACCAGAATATTGTTACATTAAACATAAAAAAGAGCCCCTTAAAGGGCCCCATTTTGATAATCTTATTTACAAAATTCATCTTCAATCTCTAACTTTTCTTTAAAATCAAGCACATCTTCTAGCTTAAATTGCAGCAAAATTTCTTTTTTAATAGTAGTTCGCATCACTTTAGAAACTCCTTTTTGCAATTCAAGGACTCTCTCTAGACTGATTTCCCCTTTTTTTATTAAACAAACAATACTTTGTAATTTCTCAGCCTCAGCATTAATTAAATGCGCTAAGGCTGTCTCCTCTAAAGCAATCGACTCTAACAAATCAGTTAACGCCTCTTTTTGTTCCCGCTTAGGGATTTCAGGCATCGATATTTTTATCATCCCCTTTTTAAATAATCTTTAATCTCTGTTAAATTAACTTCAATTGCTCTCTTTAATAATTGTGATTTTTTGATAATTAATTGAATATCTTTTTTTATAAGAGTTAACTCATCATGATTACAATTAACCTTTACTGATAAATTATCTTTCAAATTATTTGCCACTATTATTAAATTATTCAAAACCGATTCTAAAAAAAATAGCTCTTCTGCTATACTAATTATCGCTAGATTAAGCTCATTAAACTCTTTTGTACTCTCTTCTTGTATAAAAAATATCGCCCATCCTCATCTGCAATAATAACTGGTGATTTATCTCTTCTTTAATCAATTTTATTAGTTTCTGATTAATAAGTTTTACCTGCTTAAAGCTAAGATTATAATTATCTATTATACATTGTAAACTGGCAACTTCTAAATTTATTGCTTCTGCAAAACTCTGTTCTCTCTTAGCAAAGCCTTTTATTATAGATATAATATTCATTAAATATCTCCTCCGAATTTTAAATATTTATCCTTAGTATATCTTTATGGTTAATAATATTTTATATGCCCTAATATTATTAGATATTTAATAATAGCAATTTATATCATTAATGTTAATTTAAAGTATAATATAATAAGCAAAGCCAAGAAAGGAGGAGATTAATATGGATAGATTTTCTCAAGAAGGTAAAATGTATGAACTAGTTACAATCGAAGAGAATTTAAAATGCCTGCCTGATAGAAAAGTATGTAAAGAGTTTATGACTGAAGAAAGTATTAGTATCCCCTGTAAAAAGCCTAAGATAGATCAAATAAGTAAGATTATAATCAAACCTATTATTACAGCTTCTAAAACCATCTCAACTATTGAAGGAAGAAAGGTTATCGTCCAAGGAGAAATATTTGAAAAAGTATTCTATGTAGCTAAAACTCCTGAGCAGACAGTCCACTGTGCCAAATTCAGATTCTCTTTCTGTAATTTTATTAAACTCCCTAAAAAATATAGATGTACTGATATCAAAGTTAACATTGAAGATTTGATACTACAATTAAAAGGCAAAAAGAAAATCAATCAATGTATTTTGCTAATTATCTGTGCCGTTCCTAAAAGAAAACATTGCTGATGCAATTATTAAGAGGAGTAATCACCAAAAAATTTTGGTGATTACTCCATTTCACTATATTCTTTTTGTAATTTATTAATTTCAATCTCCTTTTCAGCTTTAAGCTCATTATTTCTGTCATCATTACTTTCCCTTTCAGTTATACTATTTTCTTCAAAATAATAATCTTTTTTATAATCAATTTTTTCTTTATTTCTACTATAGCCATTAGAACCTAATTGTTGCTTGATTGCTACTAAATCTTTAATCTTAATCTGATAGATATAAGGTTTATCGATTAAAGTAATAAAATCAGAACAAATATTACATAAGATACCTTTCAGCTGACAACATTTACCTGCTGTTTTCAGACTAACAATTACAAACTTACCTAATTTATTTTTTAAGCGTTTCTTTAAAGCGATAACTTTTTCTTTTTTATCCTTATAATTTCTTCGACTAACCATTTCTTTAGATTCTAAGTTTGATCTATTTTCTTCTAAATTAGAAATCTGTCTAATTAAAAGATTAATTAACTTTTCTTCATCTTCTTTTAAATCATTCTCTTTTAGATTATTAAGCCTATCTAATAAAAACTCTATCTCTTCTTTACTAAAAGAACTTCTTACTCTATTTTCTATAAACCTTCCCTCCCTTGTTAAATATTTTGAAATCCCTCTGTTCTCTTCTTAATAGCTACTATTGCTTCTAAGGAAATTTCTACTTTCATATTATCAGTTATTATAATAGCTACATTATTTCTTATATTACATAAAACCCCTTTTTCTTTACAACATTTAGAACCAGATTTAATTATAAAGACTAAAAATTCACCAATCTGCTTTTTTAAATAATCTATAAAGCACTCCTCATTATTATAACCCGCCAAATTAACCACTACCTTTCTTCTTATCCTAATCCCTTATTATAAAACTTAATCTATTATTAGAATAATTATTACAACATTCCACTCAAAAATAGTAGTCTAATTAAATAAACCCCCGATTTTATCGGGGGTTTATTCTACATCTTCTCTTCTAATTCTTGAATTAATTCTGTCATATTACTAGCCGTTTCAGATAATTTTTGGGCTGAATCAGCTAACTCATGAATAGTAGCACCTTGCTCTTCGGTAAAGGCACTAGCCTCTTCAGTTGCTGCAGCGTTATTCTCTAAATCAGCAGTTATATTCTCTATTAAATCCACTGTTTTTTCTGCACTTGAAACAGTATTTTTTTGTACTTTTTCTACCATATCACCAATTCTTTCTACAGACTCTTGTGATTCTTCAGCTAAGCTTTTAATCTCTTGCGCCACAACAGCAAAACCTTTGCCATGTTCTCCTGCCCTTGCTGCCTCAATAGAAGCATTTAAAGCTAATAGATTAGTCTGATTAGCAATTCTTTCAATAGTATGAATTGCCTCCTCTATCTTTTCTGAAGTCTCCTTTGACATCTCTGCTAAATCTCTAATTTCTTCTGTAGCCCTATTAGCATTTAAAGCCTGATCTTGGCTTCGCTCAGAAATTTCTATTACATTATTAGTCAACTCATCAGAAGCATTTTCTAACTCCTTTGTTGATTCTTCTAAATCACCTGATACATTATTCACATTATCACTAGCTCTTGTTAAAACATCTAAAGTTTTACCTAACTCCATAAAAGCGGCTATGTAAGTCTCCATTGCAATCTGCATATCAAGATTAGTAATCTTTAAAAAAGATTTGATTGCTTTAGTAGCTGCTTCAGTATCATCAACATACCTATCTTTTATTTTATCAATAGTACACTCATACATTATTGCATAAGCAGCCAAATAATATTTTGGCCCTAAATTGATTCGGTCATGAGTTTTGCCAATCTGAAATCTTTTCTTAAAATACTCAACTCCATAATCTTTATTTACACCATCAACCAGCTCAGTAAAATATTGCTTAAAAGTTCTTTTTAACTTCTCTACTGCACTGTGGTGATCCATAATCGCTTTTAAATGAGGCACACTATAAATTTGAGCATAAAAATCATCAACTATTTCTTCTACTACCTCATGAAAAAAATCTCTTAACCCTTTTAACCTTTCTACATCTTCTGAATCAAAAGCAATTAATTCTTTTCTTTGAGCAATCTCTGCTTCTGTTAAATCTTCTATACCAGATATCCCTGACATATTACCCGACATATTATTAGCTCCATGATGCTTAGCAAACTCCTTCATATTCACTCCTCCTTAAAAATTATTATTGCTCATCTTTTGGCTCGCCAATATCAATTACATCATCATCGTCGTAAGAATTATTAGACTTCTTTTGACTATACTTACCTTTACTACTATGATAAATATTAATTATTTTCCCCTTAAATTTATCTTTAACTATTTCTCTAATCTTTTTTCTTGGAGTAGAAATAATTAATGAAAACCCTGCTACATCTGTTATCAAACCAGGAGTCAATAGCATTCCTGCTCCTACTAAAACTAAAACTCCATCTAATAGACTATCAGAAGGCATCTTTCCTCTAGCCAACATTAGCTTAGTACGACCAATAATAGCTAAACCTTGCAATTTAGCAAGAGAAATACCTAAAGCACCAGTACCTCCTACTAATAATACTGTAGGCAAAACACCAATATATCCACCAAGTCTAATTAATAAAGCTAGTTCAATTAAAGGAACAATAATAAAGATTAATAATAATTTATAAAACAAAGAAAACACCTCGTTGTTTTAGTTGATAGTTGATAGTTGACAGTTGACAGTTGACAGTTGACAGTTGACAGTTGACAGTTGACAGTTGACAGTTGACAGTTGACAGTTGACAGTTGACAGTTGACAGTT
>LFCJ01001734.1_pt1 | contig 15473 bp, 20 predicted proteins | sample 643141 | NCBI WGS metagenome assembly LFCJ01 (sample SAMN03766243, study PRJNA286221) | soda lake metagenome | biome: soda lake; feature: Kulunda steppe; material: water; isolation source: sample B1-Br-g2 brine of Lake Bitter-1 | place: Russia: Kulunda steppe | collected 2010-07 | reverse complement strand
CCTCCTCCTCCCCCTCCCCCAGCTCCTCCTCCACCCCTGCGCCCACCCTTCAAACCTCCTGTCCCCCGAGCAGCGCCCATGGATCCAATCTCCTGCAAATGTGAAGCACAAACAAGCCAGAGCAATCAGATCCATCCAATATGCGCTTCGCAGGCCAACCAACTTCCCAACCGCCCAGCCCTAGCAGGCTCCAATCGCATTAACACTGTCCCGCAGTACATCGGCTCTGTCCAACAAAGCATCAGTACTGTCCAACAAGGCATCAGTACTGTCCAACAAGGCATCAGTACTTTCCAGCAAGGCATCAGTATTGTCCCACAAGGCATCAGTACTTTCCCGCAAGGCATCAGTACTGTCCAACAAGGCATTGTTTCTGACTAACGAGGCATCAGTGCTGTCCAACAAAGCGTCAGTACTGTCCAACAAGTCATCAGTACTGTCGAACAAGACATCAGTACTGTCCAACACGGCTTCAGTACTGTCCAATAAGGGGTCAGTACAATGTCCAGATCCATGTTCAGCGTAAGTGTCTCTGCCAACCTCCACAATGATCTTAACTCAGACTTGCACTGGTTTGGTACGTGATGTGCGAGGGCCATGAGGACCAAGCAACACACTTTGGAGCAGCGTTTCTTGTGCCATCTAGAATTACCTGATATGATGCAGCCAAAACCGAAGGGGACCCACTTGTTCCCAATTGCACTTGGGCCTCCAGCAAACTGCGACAGTTATCATACGAGGAGGATGTGAGAAAAACCGTCTGGCCATCCTCCACACACTTCTAGATTTGACAGACAGCAGGGTTGTAATTTTAAAAGCAAGCGCAATGCATGCTGTCGCACCCAATCCAGCACGGTAGCTTGCACATTAGAACACAAGCACAAGCCCCCACATTCCCTCAGCAATACCACAGCCTGCGCTCCAAGAAAAGGAGTACATATGCATCTTCAGCTAAAGATGCACACGCATCACCGCTGCGCTATTCCACCTGTGCCGCACTCAACCCCTACAGCTCCACTCCTGCCACACTGCTTTTCACCGACCCTGTACACGCCACATGCCAAGCAACCAGCAACCATCTTGCCACACTTGCAGTCAACCAACTCAGCAGCAAAAAAGGAAATGTGGCTCACCTGTTGTGCCCTGAAGTCCCAATCGAATCTGTTGCCACACTTGCAGTCAACCAACTCAGCAGCAAAAACAGGAAATGTGGCTCACCTGTTGTGCCTTGAAGTCCCAATCGAATCTGTTGCCACACTAGCAGTCAACCAACTCAGCAGCAAAAAAGGAAATGTGGCTCACCTATTGTACCCTGAAGTCCCAATCGAATCTGTTGCCACACTTGCAGTCAATCAACACAGCAGCAAAAACAGGACATGTGGCTCACCTGTTGTGCCTTGAAGTCCCAATCGAATCTGTTGCCACACTAGCAGTCAACCAACTCAGCAGCAAAAAAGGAAATGTGGCTCACCTGTTGTGCCCTGAAGTCCCAATCGAATCTGTTGCCACTGCTGTGGCTAAAGAGGCACAGAAGGCTTGCCCCAGAGGCAGGAGAGATATGCCCACAGGCTGCGACGTCTGCCAGGAGTGAGTAGGTAGCAACACACTGTCTACTGAATAAGTGTTTGGGCACACGTAAGCAAAGATTACAACAGGAATCTGGCACGTTCAGGAGATAAGCAAGCCCAAGTCCAAAGACTCCTCGTTCATGTTATCCTCAGTATGGCTTGGTGAGGCAGGCACGCAAAATACAAAAAACCTTGTGCAGGTTTTGTACTGCTGGACATCTATGAGCAAAGTAAGTCAAGGAGAAAGCATCTCTGACTTGAGCTTGGGCTGGTGTCAAGCAAATATCTCAACTTTGCTATCTATTTCTAATAAGAAACAAGCATCAATGCAATGACAGGCTATACACTCATGCACACACACGCATGCAAGCTACACACGAACAAGCACACACAAATTACCTGCCGCACGTACACCTCTCCATACGTAACGCTTGTGTCTCCAGCGTCCACAACTTTTAAGGGCACAGTGTGGCGAATGCTGTGCCCGCTGTGCGGCTGCAGTGCTTCCAGGACCGCACTCATGTCCAAAGGTGGCAGAGTGTAGCCCTCCTGGAAGGATGTAGCACAGCAATAAGCAGGCTGGCACACAGGCAGTTGTACATCAGGTGAGCATGGTTTGCATGTGAGAGCACCCCTGCCAAGATCAGTGTTGATCAAATTGGGCAATGCAGGAAAATGACCTGATGGGCAATGCATGAAAATGAATACACAGGCTTTTTCCTGTTCTTTGCTCATGGATGTTCAATGAGCCAAAGGAATGCATTCATAGTGCATAAAGCTCAATTTTTCATGTGGGAAAGATTTCCGCAAAATGGGTTGACAGCTACATGTGCTGGTCATATGAGATATCAAAAGAGACGATGCTTAAGGTGGTAAAACGGAACTTCAGAAGAAGCACGAAATGTAGCCCCGACCCTGTGAGCTTGAAATACATGGTCTGCAATTCTGGTGACTGATCGACAACAGCCCTCATATGCCACCATGCCACAGGCTTTAGCGCCTTATAAGTCCTATCATTGGAGGATGCATCAAGCAGTACACATGAGTCTTGCAATAATTGAGCTGCAATGAGTATGTGTCATCTCAACTGCCCTGATTCTTTGTCTTTCGTCAGATGCAACAGCAACACATGGAGAAAAGGCCAACAAACAATTGAGGCCCAGAGTCCAGTGCTCACTTTAGGCTGTTCTTGGACGCAGTCGCCTGCATGGGCTGCCCCCACAACCGCATCAGGGCACGCATCGTACACACCGTCCACCAGCACCTGGGCACACAGGCAGGCACCACAGATATCCATGCTTGTGCTGCATTCAAGGCAGGAGTGCACATCCAGAGGATGCATATGCAGGGAAAGCCATCACAAGGCGCAATGGCGCCAACCTGCAGGCAAAATGATACCAATCAAGCAGGAAGCAGAGCAGAGCAATGACGCCAAATATGCAGAAAGTCGTCGCAAGGCGCAATGGCGCCAACCAGCAGCATCAGGTACAAAATACTGCTTGTGCAATTGCGACAGAAAAACTCCACTGGAAAAACTCTACTGCATGGCCAGGACACATGCAGCATATTGCATTGAGCAGAAGTATGGTACACAGGGCAAGGTCAAGTAAGCGCATGACAGGGTGTCTTGATGTGTGTTGATGGCACAGGACCAAGCAGGGCTGTGCAGACATGGTGTTGTAGCGAGCCAAATGAGCATGCAACACCACAACTGCCCTGGTTGGTCAGAGATATCAAATGAGCCTGTAGCTGAGGGGGGAACGTGCGGGAGGAAATGCCAATTGGAGGGCAGGGCAACATGTGCTAAGAGCCAGCGGCGATTGCTAAGAGCCATAAGTCTTTGAACTGAAGGGCAACATGCACAAAACCACCTAGTCCCACACTTTGCAAACCTTGACTCTTCACGTCCATCACTGTGTAGTACCAACCTTTCATGGCTGGCCTAAAAATGCATCTCATTCATGGCCTTCAAATATTTAACACCATCATTGCACATGCTAAGCTGACGCTGCCGGTAAGTTGAAGGTTGCAAGTCTGTTTTTGCAAGCTATTTGCATCTCTAACCTTGAATGGCGCACAGAATTGTTCATCGATGCAGTCAGTTTTATAGTCAGTTATTTTTAGTTTAACGCCAAAAACCTGTGTGGTGGTGGAATGAGAGAAAGATAACATGTCAATCAAGGCAAACTTACACTGTAAAACATTAACAGAAGGGTGAAAGCTAGGAAAAGCATTGTGCACCTTTTCTAAATTGTTGCATACGTTTTTTAGAATTGGGCAATCAGCCACACCTGTAGGCTTGTGGGAAATTGTACATGACTCTGAAACATAAGGTATATACATTTGCATGTATTCTTTACATCTATTACTCCGCATATGCCCAGAATCCAAGAGGAAACCAACTGGCCAAGAGTGCTGGCATGCTCCCTTCTCCATGCAATCCCTAATACCATCAGAGAACTAGATAATTGGTGATGTTTGGGCTGAAACAGATGGCCGTGGTAGCTGGATGTGCAGCCTCATCTTTGGCACAACTGGCTTGGTACTGAGCCAGGATGACCCACACAGATTTCTTTTTTGCATTCAAACTACTCATGGTACACTTCCTCTACATTTCAAGATGACTCCAGCTGCTGAAAGCCATGTTTGCAGGGGTACAAACTTTGATCAGTTTGGGCCCCCCAGACACAAAAACTTTCCTTCACTAAAAGGTGTGTGTGTGTATTTTCAGCCTGAAGGCTTCAGGCTGAAAATACACGCACACACTCGCCTGGCCAACCACTCCCTCGTTTCACACAATTGCAATGATCTTCTGTGCATTGCGAGAGTACCATACCAACTTGTTGATGCACATTTTAAAGACTTAATGGTCCAGAAGGTGCAGGTGTTAGAAGGTCATGGAGTTGCAAGTTTAAGAAGGTCTGGGGGTTGCAGGAATAAGAAGTCAAGGGGTAGCAAATATCAGAAGGTCAAGGTGTTGCAGGTATAAGTTGAAAACACAGGTGCGTGTGCTAAGTAAGACACTTTTGGCTTGGTGGGGGCTGGGCCAATTGCTGGGATAACCTTGATACAATCACTTTTTCTACAACCTCTTAGATGCATACTTGCTCTAAAAATCGGCAGCACATAAAACAATATTACAAGCAGCTATTTGGATGAAATGCAGGCACAAAAACAGATAGCTTGCTCGCCTTGGTGCACAGAGGCCCAATGACGAGCACTGGTTGGTAAATTCGGCGGTCGTGCGCACTGCAAAAAAGGTAAAGAGAGAGCATCACAGGTAAAACTGGCATTCAAATCTAGGCAAAACACGCAGCTGACGCAGGTTCTAGATTATGAAACACGTGATACCACAAGTGTCTGGCTGCTTGTTTGCACAAACGATGGATACTGAAGAAGTATCCATTTCCAGTATAAATGAACATCTGCGCAACCCAAACCAAAGTACTTGCAAGTTTTATAAATGCAAAGCGTGTGTACATACATGCAGCATATCAGCCAATCTGCCATTGCATGGGGTGTGTTGTTTGACAAACTTTCTCATCATTACTTCTCTTAGGAAATTGGCAGTGCTTGTGAGCGTGGGCATACTTTGAATGCGTTCTGAAGTGCACAGCATGACCACATGTGGCCCAGAAAAATGCATAAGCTTTGAGGAGCACCTTGTAGCAGACAGCATTGAGTGGGTTATTGCAACTGATGCGGAGATATGCAAATGGGGCTAGACCCGTTGCCCATAGCCATTGCAGAGGGAGGCACGACACCAACCCTACCTTGCCAGGTCGTGGCATACGTCTTTTTTTGCGTCCCTGCCCCTGTACACGATTCCAGTCGGGCTGACCATGGTGTCAGGTGTCCGCACCTGCAACAAAAGAACAAGAAAGAAAGCAAACTCAGCTAGTTTGTCAAGGAGCACCGGAGGCTTCCGACACCCCTTGATGAAGTGCCTTGGCAACTCACTTAACTTCATAGCACGGTTTGCTTGGCAATTTTGAGAGTGGCGTGCATACATGCAGAGCAGCATATTGCGCGCACAAGGATGTACGGGGTGGAGGGGTGCGCAATGACTTTATACCCTATAAGGGAATATCTTGGGTTAGCTCTGCAGGCATATGCGAGATATAGATTGCAGCACCACTGTTACAACCACTTGCAGCCTTAAGCATGGGACCCAGAATTTACAACGCGGATACTCAATCTGCTTGACTTAGGAGTAAAGCACAAGATTGGCGGGATTACTTCTTTGGTGCCGAACAGCTGCAATGCAGATCTTATGCTTAAATTGGATTCTGATGAGGTTGGACTTAAAAATATTCACCCACCCATCCTTGTCTCCAAGCTCATCTGTGCAGGCAGTTCAAGCCACCACATACATCCATACTTCTAGCGCCCTAATATTTGCACAGCATTTGAGAAATCACGATCTCATCACTGCATTCTTACACACCTGCAGTCCTTGCAATGCCTCCATATGTTGAGACCACGTCTCCAGCTGAGGGGCAACCTGCTTGGCCTTGGAACCCATGAACTCCCATAAGTCACTCGCTGCAAACACACGGGGGTGCACAATTTCAAAGTCAAGCAGTACAATGAAAACTCTCCATGATAACACAGTCTTCAAGGTTAATGAATCCAAACAGCAAGAACAAAATCTTGATCTCCATGATACTAGGCAAGGCATATCGCTTTGCCTAGAGCACAGTAGCTTGCCACTATCCATACACAAGTACTGATGCTTCAGCGCGGTGCTCTTTGAGTAAAGAATAAAAAAGGCAGGAGCTTTATAACTGTGTCTCAGGAAAAAACTTTGGGTTGCACATGGGAGCCTTTTTGGCTCACTGCAGAGGTTCCTGCACCTAATGCCACCTGAACTAGAGGAGGCCTCTAGTAAATAGGAAGATAGTGCTATCTACATCAGGGCAAGCCTGTAGATACCCCAAACTTTAAAGACACGTAAGCAAGGTGAATATAAAAGCCAGTCTCTACCCACCGTAAGGGAGCATGTCCAGCAAATAGGCTGCCTCCACCTCCCCATGAACAGGCGTGCCTGTGGCATCTCGTGCCTGAAATTGCCAATAAGAAAATCATATCCGCAGGAGATGGTGCATGTCAAGCTAGAAATATAAAGCGACTGCAGAGGTGTGCAAAGTTCAAGACTGGGAAGGCAGGCAAGCCCCTGCAAGTGTGCAGATCTCAAAATGCGGCCACATGGACAAGCAGGCCTACAGCTGTCAAAATCACAGACCACAACTCAGGGGTCCAGTGGCTGTGGGTGCGTTGATATCTGTTAGATGCATTAAGGTGGATTTCACACCAAATTAGAGTAGTGCCAGACTTGTGATACATTGTGACCCAGAGGCCCTTGAGTCAGTTGGTGGAGCATTCAATCCCGTTCTCCGTCCGTCAATAGCCGTGGTTGAGCACGTTAATCACAGACTCGCAATTAATACCTTGTTTCTATTTAGCGACCTGTAAGATGTGCATCATGGAGTACACACTCCTAACCCTGTAAGGAGGAACGACAGGCGCGGCAGCGCCACCCAACCAGTCCAAACCCAATCCAGTCCAGTGTGAGTGCGTCCATTAGCAGCTGCATGCAGCGTTGAGCTTGCCTGTCCGCAGGCTAACCAGAGAAAGTTAAGGAAAGGATAAGGGTATCAAAGACTTGACAGTCTCATTGCAGACAACCTGTTGTCTACTTGGTGTACACTGTCGCTGTCTGCAGCCAGTCCACACACCCTTGTTGCTCAAATGCCGTTATGACTGTGCCATGAGGTGATTTGGCTGCAGCATTCTTTCAGCATGAGACGCCTCAACACCACGGCACAGCAAGGGGATAAATCAGACGCCATTACATAGTTATCATCGTATTCCACGCCATTACATAGCGAGTAACTAAAAATTTATACAACGATGCACACATGTATATATATTTTGATTGTGTCCCTCAAATTCGACCAAGAACACGTCCTGGTACAAGAATACAAGGAAGTTGTGTTAAGTTCAGAAGCTTGATGCATAACCCATCATCCAGTACGGTGTGTGCATGGGTCAAATGTGCACCAGCACCGCTCACATGGCCCAGACTAATATTGATGCAGGATTGTCCAACTTTTGTTACAGAAGTCAGGCTTGGCTTGCCTGACTGAAGATGGTATTCGCTGACCCAAAATGGCACAGTGCTTTGAATGCAAGGTGCGCAGGCACATCCCACCCTTTCTGTTAGGCAGCCCTTTTATCTGCGCACACCTTGCCAGCGGATGCCCCAGCCTCAGTTGACCTTACAGATCTACTGGAGATCTCTGCCGGATGCTCAAACGTAATGTGGACCTGCAGCCAGGGGGATGAGTGTATGCAGTGGAAATGCATACACAGTAGACGTGCAGGAATATTTACACAGACGCATGTTCTAACAACACACGCTGACAGACACAAACGGAATTTGCCAAGTCAAGATGCAGGTGCTGAGACCTCAAACTTGCTCGCATGAAGCACTACTGGTACCTCAGTGTCCGCATATTACGCAGGCTCAATCTTAGCCACATGCGCCTGCTACTCCAAACTTGGAATTGTGCATGTTTGCACCTTTAGGTATCTGATAAGGACAGGTGGTCCAGTGCCTGTAAGCTACACCAAAAAAAGCACCAATATTGTCTAGCTTTCCCTCCTTGTGCACCTTGGAGATGGGGATATCTATGGTGCATTCCAAGGGCTGCAGCAGCCTGGCATGGCCCTGCAAGCTCTCACTGGTCACATGGAAGGTCACAGTGGCTACGCTCGATGCAGGGCCAGTGACGCGCAGGTAGAACTCTGGGAGCTGCACACATGTGCGCGAGGGTTGGAGGGGAGGGGGCATGTGTCTGTGAGGTTGTGAGGGTGCGTCCGCAGAAATGTTTGGATGTGGGTGCTCCTGTTCATGCGCAGTCGTGTGTGTGTGTCCGTATGCTTGTGTGGTGCGTGTGTGCGCGTTTGCGTGCGCAAAAGTGTATATTTGTTTCAGCATGTGTATGTGAAGGACCCATAATAATGTGCGCGCGTGCATTGTATATGTCTGTTTGTAAGGGTGCATTGAGTTGTGCGACAGTGCACACAAGCATGTTTCACAGGAGATAGAGCCAGTTGCATTTGCTATCGCAAATGAATTGCCTTGCAAATAAGTCTTTCAAATTAGAGGGTTTTCAAGTGTTTCATGGAACCACATGAGGACAAGCATAAAATGTGTGTGCTTACACTGAGGGAACAAAAGCATGCACCAGCAGGTAAAAGAGCATCCTCTGTAAACATTCTTGACTACACACACTACACAACCTCCCCCTTGGGCAAAAACAGACACCAAATTACACACCTGGGCATCCCCTTCAGCATCAAAGGCGAGTGTTCCAGACGTCTGGATGCTGCCACGGGCCATGCGATTTATGCAGTTCTGTAGCTCAAACAGGGCGTGCGGCCCGATAGGATCCTGCTGTTAACATGCAAATGAATACAGGGCAACATTTGTTAAATAGGGCTCCGGAGAGCCTGGAATGGCCAAGGCATGCACAGGAATAGGGCAGAGCATGGCAACGAAGGATACTGGAGGCACTGAAGCTCTGCCCTGGGGACTCAACTGCTTTGTACGCAAAAAAAGTAAAGAAAAGAAAAAATCTACCTAGGGAGTGAATTGCGTCCTACATCAAAAAGAAAAAAAGTGGGAAATTTTATTTAAGCCTAGACCGTGGCAGGCAAGGTGCAACAGAGAATCTAATAAGGCATGTAATTAAACAGGGCCGAACACAGTGAGATAAGGAGGTCTTATGCTGAGGTCTGCAGCTTCCTGTGTGCCATTATGCAGCCTTTAGGCTGTGCAGCTAATTGTGTTTAGCGCTTGCCCCAACACCAGCATACAATTCTGTCTAATGGTTCAACTGATTGCACCAGTTTGCGACAGCATCACAGGCATACTCGCACCCTCAAGCACATTGCTTGTGGGAGCTGTTGCCAGGAACACAGGGCACATGATTTGGCACAGAACGCACGCCTAGACAGCGTATCAGTGCAGGAGCTTCAGTAAGGGCCTCCTTGCTGCTACCTGGCACAGATCCCTGGCGGCGATGCGCACTTGGCCAGCCAATTTACGCACCAACCAACTCAGTATCAGCACACAAACAGAGGCATGAGCACCCCAACAAGGCATCAGTGCAATGTCCGGCTCCCAATCCGATGATTTGCCCCACCTTTGGCCCCACCTCTGCTGTCTTTATCCCCCCTTTTGCATCCTCGCACCAATGGCTAATGAAGAGCGGACTCAGGCAACACCCCCGCCACCTCAGCCTTCCCCTAGCCCCACCTTGGCCACATCCTCCCGCAACGCTTGATGAAATTTCCACCATGAAATCTAGAGTGTCAGTGGCATTGTGGAGGCAGCTGAGCCTTATCAGGGTGCATGGATAACCCTGCGTGTCTCATAAAACTGCCGCTTTGACGGTCTCTTTGTCTCTTTTCATGTTTCTGTCAATGGGTGTACATTGATATTCACCGCACGACCGCAAAAAATGAGCACTTTTCCCCAGAACACTGGCTCACATGCTCACCCTGCACCTCGGCCTCACCTTGGCCCCTTTGGCCCCCTTGGCGCCTTTGGCGGGCCCCTTGCTTTGCTTGGCCACCTTTTGCTGCATGGCCGCCTTGTTGAACCATGGCGCACCTATAGCGTGGCGGTATTTAAGTAGGACCACGATCGATACTCGACATAACATTGGAGGATCCAGCAATGCAGCAGGATGTTTTACCATGGCACAGAAAGACGAGGCTGTTCATGGTCACCTGTGCACCATCCAATATGCCACCAAGTATTATCATTGAGAGGCTGTGTGCTGCACTGAGCATGCCTGGCAATACACCCAACACCATGTGCGCAATCCATACAGAGTGCCTCATAAAAGATACCAGCAGCCACAGAGGATGCAATCTCACGGGTCCGTCAAAAAGTGATTTGGATTGCTCATACATATCAATGAATTAGCCCGAGAAAGGGTGCTGCTTGCCTAGTTGCGTGTACTGAGAGTGGGCGCAAGATGCGAAGGAATAGGCATGAATCAGCTACTGGTATCCTACATTGATGGAGGAATTGGAGGAAGCCCTGCCCAGGCTGATTGCTGCAATCCAGGAATTGCGATCAAGGAATTGCCGTCCAGGCAGACCCTGCTCAGGCTCACCGTTGCTATCCAGCAGACACAGGGAAATCTCAGGCACGAAAGCGCCCTTGGAGATGCCCTGCATAAAGGAGGCGCAGAGGTGATGGTGTTGCATGAAGAAGGCACACTGTGAAGTCAGTGCTTCGTGAGCAGCTTGACTTAGAAGAGAGAATGTTTGGGCAGGATGTGGGCACATGGGCGGCAGCCAATCCATCGTGTATGCAACAAAAGAGCAAGAGCAATTGTTAAAAAGAATTTTTTTATGAATCCTACAGAAACCAGGCAGACTGTGATGAGCACACACACTTTACTTTTGGTCTGCACATGTAATCCGCGCACGGACAAACACACGCTTGCGCGCAGAGTGTGTGATAGATTTTCCTTTCTTTTCAGTCCATTTGAGCACCCAAACTTTATACATACCAACAGCCCATCAGGATGCACCATTTGAAGCAACAAAAGCAGAGGTTGCTTCCCACACCCTGCCTTGTGCAAGGCTGCATCACATGCACCCCAGCCACGGCCGGAGGATAAAGTAAGGCAGCACCTCATGACTGCCCAGCTCCCAGTGCCAGGCCTTACCTGGAAAGGGATTTGCCCAATACAGGCGCGAAGCGCTGCAGGTGGACCACTCGTCACATTGAGTTTAAGTGACGCCTGAATTGCCATGACACGCTCCCTTGCTGTGCTAGCCTTGCTGCTGCTGGCCCACTTCTGGGCAGGTCTCCCTGCTTGCAACTGCAGTTCAATAATCAGCTGGTAGTCTACTTGTGGAAGGAGGCGGCTGCCGATCCGCAGCACTGCATGCATGTATAATGTGTGTGATGTTAGTTGCCTTGTGTGATGTATTAGGCCGTTTTGCTGCCGCCCTGCAGCACTGCATGCACATGAGCATTGTGTGTGTGATATATTTGAGTTGTGTAGTGTGGTGGGAGACCATCTGGCTGCTAACCTGCAGCACAGCACACGAGCATGCGCATTTGTGTGTTTTGTGCATGGGCTGTATAAACAAGGGTAAGCGCCGGAGTGTAAGTATGCACACAATTTGGTAATGCTGAGGCAAGTGCATTCACATTGTGATGCTCCATACTTGTTGCTGGATTAAGGCAGGCTGCTGCAAACAGGGCAGCAGATCTGGTTGAGAAAGCTCCTGTAATAGATCTGGGAATATGTGCGGGCAAATTGAGCTTCTCTGCTGCCAATAAGAGCATGGTATGCAGCAGCTCTTCTGCATTGACAGGAGACTAAATTTTTGGTCAGCTCCCCTTGCGCCAAGAGCAGGACCCTGCTGCTATTGGGCCCAATGGTTAAATGCTTGCCAAACGCGGTGAGCTTGGGCTAATATTACAAAGGAAGAGAACCTTCCCTTACTTTCTTCCACATTGGTCATCCACAGTCACTTCTTCTCTGAAGCGTGTCTGCAGTCCTTTGGCAGCTCCATTCCCCCTTCCCTACTTGCATGCGCTCGCACACACTCACGCGTATTTGGTAGATCCACGCTGCTCAGCAGCACGGATCCATTGTCGGCCGGCGCAAGGGCGGCCCTCCCCAGCTTCAGCTGCAGTGTCTTTGTACGCGAAGCTTGGTGGAGCCTGTGGCCAGAAGACGGCCCAGCACCGGATACACTACCACTCCTGTCCCCCGCAGCATCCTCTTGGACCTCATCCGCTCCTCCCTCATCCTCATACTCCTCGTCGCCAGTAGCGGGCTTCCGCTCCGGGGTCACCTAAACAACGTTCAGAATTCCAAAAGGTTGACGAGTGCACGCTCTGGAGGTACGCCAAATTGCTGAACCAGTCTCAGCGCGGGTTGGTGGGTTTAGAGAGCATAAGACGCGAGTTTCCCCCACATTCCAAAGAAGCACCTAGGCAGGCAGGGTGAGCAAGCATGGCAGCTGGCACGCTGCAGGCGCAAGCTGGCGCCCACATAGGTACACATGATTGGCCACTGAACATCCAAGCTGCAAATGCAAAAAGTGCCCTGCATCCAGTGAACGCGCACAGTGTCAAGTGCTGCATGTGGCAAATGCACTTGGCGCGTGTCTGATTGATCATGGCAACAAGGATCAAGGGCGCACACGTGCAAAAAAGGGCAGCGGTAAAAGCTACCCAGGAGGCAACACCAGCCCTTGCAATTCTGATTCTTTACAAAGTCTGTGCCGCTTAGGGTATGTCCTGTATGTCTCGTGCATGCATGTTTAAGGTTTATGGTGGGCGGGCAGACCAAAGCCGCCTTGGGTAGCACTCGCCCAGCCTTCATCCAGACCCATCCTCAGGCCTGACCCAGTCCTTTTGCTCAGAGCTCCAGGCCCAGTGCTCCTGACATGGCGTGCCCGGCTCAAGCCCCCAATCCAGGCTGCTTACCCAGAGCTTCAGGGACGACTGCAGGGCGGGCATGTCATTTCCCAAGGGCATCACAATTCCACGGCTTCCGCGCACGCATGAGAGGGAAATGGGCGGCAGCTTGCTGCCAGCCACAGCAGTGGCCCAGGTCTCTTCATCAGGGTTCTGCCATGCGGCCACCAGGCGAGGGGGCTCTGCAGCAGAAGTGACGCTGAAGACGCAGCTCAAGCAAAGTTGGTCCTGCAGGTATATAGCAAGGCGGTGGCATCATGGCATCATGGCATCATGGCATCATGGTCACGGAGCAGAGCTGCATGGTCACGGAGAGCATGGTCACGGAGCAGAGCTGCATGGTCACGGAGAGCTGCATGGTCACGGAGAGCATGGTCACGGAGCAGAGCTGCATGGTCACGGAGAGCTGCATGGTCACGGAGCAGAGCTGCAGCAATTTTGCAGCATGGCCGGCTGCAAGGGGTGGATCAGGGCCACATGCATGGCATACCACCCGAGCAAGTATCGGACACAATGGTGAGACTTTTGAACATGGCGCCCATCCTGCAAGCAGCCCACGGCAGGTTGCCTGTCCTGCATGCAGCCCACGGCAGCTTGCCTGTCCTGCATGCAGCCCACCGCAGCTTGCCCATCTTGCATGCAGCCCACCGCAACTTGCCCATCCTGCATGCAGCCCACCGCAACTTGCCTTGTCCAGGATTCCCATGCCATCTTTGGCCTCCATCACCAGCGTGTAGCTGTCATCTTCTTGGCAAAAGTCTCCAAAGCCAGACACACATGCATCACCTCCCTCCAGGACCTCAAAGCTGCCGTGCCACACCTGGCAAAGCCAAACAAGAATACCAAAGGTGGTCTAAGGTCTCACTGGTTGCAACCTAACACATGCGCGCGCACTGCTGGAGAGCACAAGTGGCTGTACACAGAAAACCAGGCAAACAGGGGCAGTCTGAACAGCAAGCCTTGCACATGGGAAGGCCGCTTGCGTACTGGGCTTGGCGGACATAGTCGTGCACACATGCTACCCAGGGGTGCTCTGCTAACAGCTTGTCTCTGAGCCCATGTTTTCCATTGCGATGTGCCAAACAATTAGCGATCAGCTGGCGAGCAGGAGGGTGAGCAAATGAGGGAGACTCACAGCACCCACAGCTTTGCACACACTGGCAATCGTTTATGCACACTGCAGGAAGTGGAATGTGTGCAGGCACCACTGCAAGAAGTGGAATGTGTGCAGGCATCGCTGCAGGAAGTGGAATGTATGCTGACCTTACAGCAGACTCAGCCTGTTTCCCAGACGCTTACCTATCAAGATGCGTATGCAATGAAAGCTCTGCTGCATCTTATCACGACCCAACCTCAAAAGATGCAACCTTGTCAATTCCCAGCAATCAGGCATGACTCCTGATTGCCCTCCTTGCATCATGCCACAGTCGTACAATTGAGCAGGCATCACATACATAGACAGGGAAAGGGAAAGGGAAATAGAGCTAGAAGATGCTTTTGTCTTGTCTTAAATAGAAGACAGGAACGCATGTGCACAGATGCAGGCATATGCAAGCAAGGCGCTTGCACGCGCTCACACACACACGCACCTGCTTGCTGTTGCCATCATAAAGTCTGGCAAGAACAGCCGGACTGAAGACTTGAGTGGGTTTAGCATGCTTGCTAATCGTGTCAGCACCAGTAATCTTGTACTTGGCGCAGGCCTTGTCCACTTTGCTGTTAGACTTGGATGCAATGATAAGCTGGACCTGTACCCAACAGGGAGCCAACATCACGGCAAGGGCCACAAAATCTGTCTATGCTAACCAAGTGACCAAAAGCGTGCATTGAGGAAGAATCCCACAATTTAAGTTGACTAGTGATTTAGGGCCCCATCATGATTTCAATGAAGGCCGTGCATGCAAGGTTGCGGCTTCCCACAGGCAAGCTGCTCTGTCGTAAATTGAGCCCATAACCGCTGCGAGGCAGAATGCCCAAGAAGACAACACAAGGGCAGCACATCTGCATCCTGGTCAGACCAGCCTGTGGCCAGGCCTGGGAGTTCACCTCATTGAAGGTGTGTGGCGCCTGGAACTCGCAGTCTGGCGCACAACTCAAAGAGGCGGCCTCCTGTGGCAGCATTGTGCCAAGCTGGTTGGAGCCAGTCTTTTTAAAGGCCTGTAATTGAGAGTGTGCATGTGTACGTGTGTGAACGAGGTGGCGGGGAGTGAGAGTGGGCACATGAGAGTGTGTGAGTGGTGCAAAGCTCCCCCTTATGCATTGCACGTAATGAGTTGGAGAGATCATCTGTGGAGGCCTGAGCACTAGAACAGCAAGGGGAAGGGGCACAAAGGCCGCCCAAAATGCCAAAAATGGACCCCCAGAAATCCCAAAATTCT
>LFCJ01001733.1_pt1 | contig 15474 bp, 18 predicted proteins | sample 643141 | NCBI WGS metagenome assembly LFCJ01 (sample SAMN03766243, study PRJNA286221) | soda lake metagenome | biome: soda lake; feature: Kulunda steppe; material: water; isolation source: sample B1-Br-g2 brine of Lake Bitter-1 | place: Russia: Kulunda steppe | collected 2010-07 | reverse complement strand
TCATTTGAGCATGTCAGCTTTTCTTCTACCTTGCCCTCTCATGTCTCTATGCTATAAAACCTGCATGTATGCATGCTCATGAATAAACGGCGCCTTGGTCAGCAGATAGCCCCATTTTTATGAGCAGGCTAGCAGTCGCTCTTCGTAGCTGAAGGCTTTTTCTCGAACCCTCAGGGTTGCAACAGGCTTGTAACAGGCACAACTTCTTTAAAAGAAGTATGCTATTTCATTTCAGACACGATGAATTACTTTTTGGCTGGCAATGGCCAGTCACAAATCAATTACACTAGGGACTTTTGCAACTGTTCAATTGACCAGGCTGGTGGACAACCCTAGACTTGGCAGTTTGGAGCTTGCATGCGAGTTTGCACAAAGTGGATGCCTGTGGCTATCATCCTGATATAGGTGTTCTAGAGAGTTCTGGGTGTGTAGATTTCAGCTCCTGAACTGCACAGGTCTAAAACAAGTGCGCTTTCCTTGCAAGTTCCTTGTGGTGTCCAAGATGTGGCCACCACAGTGCCTGTGCTCTTGCAACCCCCCAATTGTGAACCAAATTCCTATTTCATCTTGCTTGAGATCCTTGCGAGCTTTCCCGTGTGAACCCCTATGCTGACCTAGCAGAGTGCGCTGTGTGCTGCACGCCCCTGGGCCGGCCTGGGTGGCATAGGGGAAGATAGTCCTCTGGGCTGTCTGCCGCAGAATCCGCAGTGTTGCTTTGTGTGCCTTCCTTTCTGCTCCTTCCTCTCACTTGTGCAACTCCAACGAAATTTCCTCAGTGCCCAATGTCCCTTTTGCGTGCTATCTTCAGCTACTCTGTGGCTTCATGTTCAATGACATTGCTTGAATACATATTTTAGGCGCTGCTCGTCCACCTGGTGCTTCCTTGAGCAAATGTTGGCGGCGGGGCACCTGCGATGGAAAGTCAACTATCCACCCTCGCCTGTGGGTTCGGGGTCCACTGGAAGGTTTGGCAAACCTCACTGAAGGCTCTACAACCAGCTTAGCTGCCCTTGTTCGGCGGATACAAGAAAGAAAAGAAAAACTACGCAAGCAGCAAAAAGCTCCTTACATCAATCAAGGAAAAGGGGCCACTTGGGAAGAAAAGCCCCTTCACCAGAAATTATTACTGCTTAGCTCCGGATAGTCGAGCAGGCGGCGGGGCACCTGCGATGGAAAGTCGATTATCCACCCTCGCAACCTGTGGGTTCGGGGTTCGAACCTCACTGTAGGCCACAACCGGCTAAGCTGCCCTCGTTCGGCGGATACAGCCTTGAAACCTAACCTTACCTTATTACTGCTTAGCAGAGCATTAAAGAGTCTCACAGCTGCTCGGAACCAATATAATTGCAAGGGCTCTTGGCCACACTCACGCAACACAGACCAGTTGGGAGCGGTACGCTTCACACCTAAGATACCTTTAAGCAAGCACATGTGAACTGTTTGCAGAGGGCAGTCCATCTCAGCTCCTTGCTTCATGTACCTAGTGCCCCATATTTGACTTGCATACATGCTTGCTGAAAGAGCATATCCTTTAGCCAACCAAAGCATGCTGTGTGGCCTATCTGTTAACCGGTGCTTCAATGCAAACTGCCTGATTCTACGACAACCAGCCATGAAAGACGTAAGCATATGCTCAGCTGCAGCAGCCATGTTGTGTGTCTTAGTGAAGATTATGCCCAGGTATTTAAAAGAATCTCTGTTGGCAAGCTGCGGCCCTCCTAGCGTGAACACAGGTACCCTTGTGCGTCGAGAGTTAAAGTGCACCACCTCTGGTTTAAATGTGTACACATTAGTCCCTTCCTTAGAGCGTTGGCGCTCAGCCTATCCAACATCATCTGCAGTTGATCTGGCTCATTTGCAGTTAAGCTCAGATCATCTGCATACAGCATGTGTGACACGCGAACATCAGCTACTCTTGTCACCGCCCCACGCACGTCCCGAGCTATGCAATCAACATCACTGATGTACAGAGAGAAAAGCAAAGGTGAAAGAGGGCATCCTTGTTTGACACCGCGAGTAGGCCGCACCCTTGCTTGCTTAGTTTCATCCATCAGCACATACTCGTCTGCATCATACAGATTCTGAACGATCTTCAAGAGGCAGGTAGGCATGCAATTGCATTGGAAGTGCTCCCAAAGGGCACACTAAGGAATGGAGTCATGTGCCTGCTTGAAGTCAACAAGTGCTGCATGCAACCTAGGTGAGCCATGAGGTTTTCTTTTTTGCGCAGCATGCAGCAGATGTCTGAGGATGAACATGGGCTGGAGAGTGTTGCTGCCTAGAAAGAAACCAAATTGCGTGTCAGGTATCTTATTGTTCTTCTGACACCACTCCGTCACGTATACTCTCAGAACATTCACATACAGCCTGTACATAGTTCTGCTCACAGCCAACATGCGATAGTTGTTTGGATCCAGCACAGGACCTCTTTTATACAAGGGTGTCTTTGGCTGCCTTCCACATCTCAGGGATCTGAGCTTTTTCCATCATCAAGGCAAAGAAGCGGGCAAAGTAGAGTGCCAGGACGTTCATCTTTTCAACACCATGTCCATTAATAGCTGGCACCTCTTTCTCAGCATACTTGATAAAAGGGGCAGCAATATAGTCAAAGCCATGTGACGCCCAGACATTCAGCTTGCGCATGAACTCGCACACAACAGGGTACAGGTTATTAGCTTCTAGAAATTCAAGAGCATCCGGTTCAGGCATCCACCCATTCTGTGCACCTTGTTGAAACAGTACCTTAGGTGGTGGGTGATTGCGGCCCAAGGGAACGGCCATATCCTGCGCAGAGGCTTCAGAATTCCCAGTCCAGCGCGCCGCAACCCTCTGTGCTACCCCACGGACTGCTCCCATGAAGGACTGCACTCCTCTGTTGATGGTTCCGTAGACCCCCAGGTGTCCAGCAGTTGCGCTTTCAGGGCAGCGACCCATGCTTCCTTGTTCCCAGGTATCCAAGATGTGTGAAGAACTTGCTGCTGGACCTGTGGAGTTGATTTCCACAGACCAGCCATGCGGTTGTGCTTCAACATTCCCTGTGTGGCTTTTAGGGCAGCTACCCTCCGCAGCTGCCCTATGTGGTGGAGGGCAGCTGTTTGATGGGGCACAGAAGTGCTCATGCAGATATGCCTCCCAGGTATCCTTGGTGATGGGTGTTTGGTGTGCTCCTTATCGCTTGCGCAGCATAGCATGGATCTCAGGGCTATGTTTGCGCAATCTGTCCAGAAAGACTGCCTTCTGGTGCTTCACATACACACGCCGTGCACGCCTGGTCTATTTTTCATACTCTTTTTTAATTGCTTGCAGGCGTGCACAGCTTGTCCAGTACGCACGGCTTCCACACAGACGCGTCTCTTATACTTGCACTCAGCATCAACCCACACTGGTCTCCTCAAACCCCCACCAGCAGACTTACAGAAAATACATATCTGAAACTTGCTCATGCCCACACAGTATTTACTCGCTGCTTGCATAATCCAGGAGCGTAAGCAGAAAGCCACAGTATCCACATTTCCAGCATCAACTGCATTTACAACTCTAAATCTAGCTCAAGCTGTTCCACGTAGGCCTGTTGACGCTCAGGCATCCACGCCAGGGACATTTTACAGGAACATCAGGAACATCAGGGTGTTTAATTGAATGAACATCAGAGCTGCACACACTGGAATAGTTGAGGAGTCATCAACACATGATCAGGCCGGCTGCTCCCCAAGTCATCATACACCGTGCGATAACCCCCTTACAACTTGTAGTAAAAATCAGTTTAAACGCAGCCGCAATGTTCACCAACCTCTTCCCCGCGGCATTTTTCTCAAAGCACTCATGTGCATCGGGTGTTGCAGGGCCGGGCAGTCCACCAAAGCACTCACATGTGCATCCGTGACCTCACAGAGATTCTTAATCTTGGCGTTGAAATCGCCACACAACAACACGTTTGAACTCACCTGTGCGGCACGGGCAAGCTCATCAAAGAAATTAGAATTATGCTCTCTCACTTCATCAACAGTAAACTGGTTGCTTTGTGGACGCATGTACACTGCACCGAGAATGATGTATTGCTCAACCCAAACATCCTTCTTTGCGAGTGATCCAAACACACTGCAAATCCTCTACAACTCGCCAGACAGCCACAAAATTAGAGCACACGTTCGAAGCAATGACTGCAATCCCATGTCCCTTTTTGCTTATATGCTCCACTGCAATGTTTTGTTTGTAAATGAGGGTATATACATATATGCGTGCCATGCAAGTGCTGTAAAAGCCTACTTAAGTCAGTTGTGCGAGTTTCAAGCAAAACAGTCACATCCATATGGTGTCTTCTAATGGCAGGACACTGCACTTTAATTTTAACTGATGCAGGGTCAATGGCAGGATCTGGGATGCCGTCTTCATTTTGGAAAAGCACACTCAGTTCGCGATAAGGAGTCTCATTAACATTAATGTTACTACTACCCAGTCGGTCAAACCCCTATTGTGTGCAATTCCCCCAGCTCCCCTGCTTCCCTGTCCAGCCGTTGATCCTTGTGCAGCCCGGGCAGCGCCTGATGAGGCAGCGCCAGCCCTGGCCATCTTGTCTGCGGGGGGCCCTGGGTTGCTGGGCTCGCGAGGGCGCGTCACATTGTACTCCATTGTGGAGGGGCCAGCTGTAGGTGCTGCTGGCGGTGCTGCTGCTGCTGCTGCTCCTGTTGCCGCTGCCATTGCTGCTGCCAGCGGTGAAGCGGACCAGTGGTGAAGCGGACACAGCTGCTGCTGCTGCTGCTGGTGTTGCTGGTGCTGGTGGCAGCTCACATAGGACCCCTGCCAGATACTCCCCCAACTTCTCCATGTTCTTCAGCTGCTTGCCCTTCCCACCCGTGTTAAACTCCCACCCATTCCCCATGTAGCCTCTGACTTCAATCCTTGCTCTAAAAATTTGAGAAATACATCTGTGTTAAACTCCCACCCATTCCCCATGTAGCCTCTGACTTTAATCCTTGCTTTAAAAATTTGAGGAATACATCTGTGCCCCGAAAAGCGTCCAGTATCTCTTGCTTTTGCGTATGCCATCCCATAGATTTTGGCGCTTCAAGGGGGCAACTTGCTTTGAGAGGCGCACTTCAGTACAGATTTACACCGTGTCAAGGGTGACCCTAAAAGGACCCATGGATAGCCCGAGCCCAAAAAGCTGTATTCTTGCCTGAATCTTGACATTGCATGGAATCTGGTGAAGGGGCTTTTCTTCCCAAGTGGCCACCTTTTTCTTAATTGATGCGAGGAGCTTTTTGCTGCTTGTGTAGTTTTTCTTTTCTTTCTTCTTTCTTTCTTGCCAGGTGGAGGAGAATGAGAGGCGTCAGGCCGCAGCCAATACATTGTGAGCATTGATGGAAAATGAAGTACCTGGAGGAGCCTCGCAAACACTGAATGCTTGCAAGAAAGTCAATGAAATTGTTTGAGAATCTCACAAAAAGTTGGTGTGCGTTTAAGAACCTCACAAAGACTTTTTATTCTTGGAGTACGGTAAAGGAAAAAAGCCGACTCTCATTCCTAGGGCTTCAGTCCTGCCAAGCAGTGGCGCATTGCTTCATCTGCTGCCTTAGTCTGCGGGTGCTCTGCACCAAAGGTCTCTGTCCGGGAAGCCAACACCTCTTTGCGCAAAGGCGCTGAAGCATCAGATCTGTCTTGACGCTCATAGAAGGAGGCCAGGTTGCCCATTGCAAACTGTGTGTCATTGTTACTATTTCCAAGAAATTCCTTCAATCCTTGTACGGCTTCAAGATGGGTAGTCTCTGCTTCAGAGAGCTTACCTGGGAAGGGCAAGGGCACATTCAGGCAGTAGGAAATATATGCTACTCGTAGAGCAGTCAAGAAAAACCATGTTGCAAGAGCTGCTATACAGGTGATTTCCCCAAGAAAGATGGCAGGAATAAGACAGGTTGTATCCAGAAAAGTATTAAGCAAAGAAAGCAAAGACGACTCTTTTTAAGGCGCCCCATATGCAGCAGCACAAATGCCACCCACCTTGCTTCTCCAAGAGATTGGCATAGCAGGACGCTGACCAGCAAGTGTGTGGGTGCATATGTCCTAGCACAAGCCTCCGAGCGTCCAGCGTTTGCAGATAGAGCTCCTTGGCCCTCTCCAAGTTGCCTGCCAAGGGTATACAATTGCATTGCAAATGGACTGCTTGATTGACCTGACTATCAAAAAAATCAGGAAGGATTCACTTCACTTTACAGAGAATATTAGGAGAGGACAAATAAATAGGTGAGGAGCATGAGAACACACAGTATTTCTCTTTACAATACTAATTGGATATCATCTATGACACCTAACAAACACACTGAGTGCACTCTGCCAGATGCGGAACTTTTTTCCTAAAAAGCAAACACGATACAGACCTCCCATCCATAAAATACATCTATGCATTGGAATATTTGCATGAAAGGTTTGCTGCTGCTGCTGCTGCATGAACTTTAAGCAACCCACAAAAGCCACATGATATAGAAAACAGGTAGCGACGGAAAGCTCGGTGCAATTCATGCTTGCCAACCAAGTGCCAGCCCACTTCAACGCTGGAAGATTACGCCTCACATGATCAATGAGCTGGATCTCGGTACAATGGAAATCAGCACCTGACATGACCAATGAGCTGGATCTTGGGACAACATAACTTTTGGACCGCAAAGCAACGCTTCCGCTTCATACGACTAATGAGCTGGATTTTGGTATGACACAAAGCAGCACCTCACACATAGCCCTCTAAATTATTTGACTCATGCAAACTTTGCAAGCACCTTGGCGCTCCACCATTCTGGCCAGGGCGCCTGAAGACCACAATGTGTCAGGATGATGCAGACCAAGCACACGAGCACGGCTCTCCATGGTCAACGTCATCATCTCTTCAGCAGCATCCAATTTGCCTGTAGCAGAATTTTTTCATAGCGTTGGGATTCATACATCTCCTGTATTAAGACTCTCATAATACATAATATTTACACCGTGAGGTGCTGTGAGTAAGTGTATTAGACAGCGGAGGATGTTTGGCTTGTTATGGACTCGGACAAGGTATTCAAAAGATTCAGATAAACATGCATGGAAGGGATAAAGGCTCAAGACTGAATTTGAACTCAATTGCAAAGCGTCTGAAACTGCACAATACGGGGTTGACAACTCTTGCTCTTAGCAGCCTTCATAAATACATACTCTCGGAGATAATGCACAGGAATCAGAAGCTTTGCCATTTTTTTGATGGCGAAAGTGGTAATTGTGGTAGCCAAAGCATATGCAACATACAGACAATAAGCGCTGTGCTGTAGTCCTCTCAATGGCCTGTTCAGTATTCATAGTAGTGCACAGAGCATTGGCACTTCAATAGGACCCTCAACCTTACATTTTGAAGTGAATGGCTCATTCTCAATGAATGCCACACTTATTCCACGTGCAAGTTCAAAAAGGATGCAAACAATAAAATCAAATGCATAGCCGTGTGATGATCAATCATTTGTTCACTCCATCAGACATTCTACAATTGCATATGCTCATTCAGGGAGGGCCATTTCTTTGAGTTTCTCCATGATATGCTGCCAAACAAGTCATACAAATCCTGAAAATACAAGCAGCAGTATCAGCTGTGGAGCAGCAAGCAAGTGGATCTATTTCAGGCTTGGCATACCTTGCTTTTCCAGGTTTCCAGCCAAGCAGTGGCGTGCAAATAATGTGTCTGGATGCTCTGCTCCTTGCACCTCCACCAAGGCCTGTAATGCCTCGCTTTTGAGTTTGTATGATTCATCCAATTTGCCTGCACATGAAATGGTGTGTTTTCGTTGATTTGAAAGCTTCTTCATCCAGATGCTCATTCTCAAAGATTTTGTTGCTTGTGCATACATGCATGTTTCCATGTTGTTGTCTGTGTGTGTGTATGTGTGTGTGTGCGCGCGCTCGGGCATGTGCACTCCTCCTAGCAAATGCTGCAACAATCATTATGTCGTCCATACGAGTGTATTCCTTCATTCATCCACTCCATCTAGACTCATTTAAATGATCCCACCACCATCACAAAACAAGACTTTCCGCTACCAATTGAAGATTGCAGAATCAAAGCCGCAGCTTTTGTTTTAAACAATGTCTACCAAGGCTGACCACAGTCAGGTCTTCGAAAATGCATCTCATGCCGAGAGAGATGAAATAGCAGTACAGCAGGGGTTAAGGTGGGTGGGGAGAGTTCAAAAGCCTCATGAGTAAAAATAACTTACAATTTGCATTCGTTTGTTAAAGCTTGTTTTCTGCCTGATACACTGACGATTAACTTGTCACAGGCTTGCCAAATTAGATTGCGGTGGTGCCCTGAGCGGCCTGTTAGTTTCACCTATGGACCTACATGCTGCTTGTTATTTGGTTGGCATGGACTAACTATGCATGCTCTATGATGCTCATGGTCACATGGTGTGCACAACAAATGCTAAACAGCTTGGTCAATATGCACTTTTAAAATGATTGCCAAATCAAACCTTCACGCTCCAGCAGGTTGCCGTACAGCGACATCAGCCAAAGTGTGTGAGGATGCCTCTCGCCAAGGATGCGCTTTCTGGCCTCTGTGACAGCACTCAAGACAGACATGGCCTCTTCAAGTCGACCTGCAGTGCATATAAATGTACTTGACCTTCCTATTGCCCTGTAGTTTGTTAATTCAGATATGGTAGCGGCAGAAAAAAGAACATTGATGTGTCTAAATCTTGGACACGCTTGAAACCTAAAGCAAAACCTGGGAGACTTGGCCTGTCATCCTGGGTTGGAGCTTGGGGATTGATTGATTGCAGAGATAAATTACAAAGAGCCTTCAATTCAGACGCAAACTCATTCTTACGCTTTCACCCCTCCTGTCCTGTGTGAGGATAAACTGCTACAGTATGTAATTGGGTCTCTACTAGCAGCTATGTTGAACCAAATGGTATGGGCATTGCAAACACCATTAGCATCAGGCAACACAAGTTGATACGAGCCATGCAGACACAGGGATGTCATGTGCCGGCACTGGTATTAACTTTTTATATTACTTGGTTCGGCTTGCCTTTGAAAGGAATACCCCCCTTGATACAAAAATGCTAAGATTTCAGGCCCACCTGCCCTGAAACTCCAGTGCTTTCTAAATCTTCACGATGCTATGAAGGCACATATGCACTCTAGATGTAACCTTAGACATGGAAATCTTGTAACGGGCTACTACTCGTATCACCAGGGTCTACTTTCCATAGCCCACAAGAACACCAGAAATGCACTCTGGACAATGCTCAATCTGTCCTTCAATATGAAGATAACATTTCCCCTACCATACAGGTACCCTTCTTAATCAGAAGAATGCTGTTTTCTTTTAGACCTGGACCAGTCTTCAATGCCCCCTCTGTCATCACTCAGACAGTGCCCTACACATTCTATCACATCATCAACACCAGACCACCTCCGGTATGATTTTAGAGCGCCACAACATTGCTTGTAGACTTATCATGATAACTATCGAAGCAGGCTCCCTAGGGGGCTATTTGGTCCAATGGATGTTGGCGGCGAAGCAACAAACGAACTGATTGTGAATGTGCAGTATTTCAACTCTATGGTATTTTTAATCCTAAATTGATGAATTAAAGATCCTAGACAATCATGCTGGTTCCTTACCTCGCATTTCCAAGCAGAGTCCGTAGGTAGATGCTGAATAAAGCGTGTAAGGATGATCTTCACCAAGGACTCGTTTCCGGGCCTCTAAGCTTTCTCGGTAAAGGGACTCAGCATCCTCCAGCTTGCCTGTGGCTCAACACAGGCAACACACAAATCAGTCTTGTTTATTGATCGATCAGGGTGCCAGAAGGAGAATGCACTGATCTCCTGTGTGGAAATTTGATGCAGGATTTTTATTGATGCCATCAGTATGGGAAATGCTGTGTGCAAAGGGATCACTTTAACCTCCAATTTGCAGTTTGCAGCAGAAATATGAGTTCTGTGCAAGTGTTTAAGCTTTGCAGTCCTTTTATGTATAAGCAGGCTGAATTCAGCTGGTAGTTTTCAGCAGGCTACATTGAGCCAGTGGCATTCAGCAGGCTACATTCAGCTGGTGAGCGCAAACCCTGCTGTTGAGTGCACATAAGCTGGCAGCAAAGGTGCAAGACTGCAAACGTTTATCACTTATGTGTACTGCGGCCAGCTCCAAAGAATGCCCAACATTCTTACCTACAAATCTGAGGCATCCTGCTAAACCTATTTGTGCATCAATGGTTGCCGGATGAAGAGTGCCAACTGCCTCCTCCAGCTTGCCTAGGAGCTCTCTCCAAATTGGCTCAGCTTTAGCGTGCAGCCTTTGCTTTGAACTGATGACGTTTGCCAAGCGGGAGAGGGCCAACAGCGTGTGTTGCCCATGCTTGCCTTCACTCTCCATCCATAACTGGTGCACCTCTCGCAGCAGCGCCTCAGCTTCAGAGTACCTGCCCAGGTAGCATCGTGCATGATATGCTCTGCTGAACGGGGTTCTGCACTTGGTCAATCTGCATGGTGTTTGCATTTGAACTCAGATTCCGCAGGTCACGAAGTGAGGCAAGTCCTCTGTATTTACTGACAACTGAACTTTTGTTCTCTACCCATCTTTTTTGAATTTCCATCTAAAAGCCATCTTTTGACCCTGGGGCGCAACTTTCTTGGGCCACGCCCTCAAGGCATGTCTTTTGCCAAAGTTCCTCTTGTTCATGCTTGCATCACAATTGGCAGAGCCTGGAAAAGAACCGACTTATCACTTATCATTGATCACTGACCTACCTGATGCGAATGCGTGTTCACACATTGAAAAAGAACATAAGCAGCATGATCGTTCTGTTTTTATTAGGCTGCTAATTGATTGTGCACACTATTCCAGTCCCACTCTGCTTCATGACAAAGCCACGCCTTTGCATTCCTTAGAATGCTTGCCATTAATTGCTGCATGCTTGCAAGGCATTTGCAAAAGCATGATATGTGGCATGTGGTTCAAAACTAGCACATTAGAAATTGCCCCTAGCACAGATCTCATCCGTGAATCTGGCTGCACAACCAAGCTGCATTACTTTAAGCAATAGACCCCAAATAACGCAAAAAAACAGGTGCAAAAAAGGGCGGTGCATCCACACTTTAAATGGAGATGGCAGGTGGAACTACAATATTCAAACGCAGATGACAGATGTACGAGCAGCATGACGACTTCTATTCTAATCCAATACAACTTTAAGCAAATCAGGCACAGGAGCTAGAGGTGTGACAGTATAGTCCCATCACTAAGGCAGTGTATGAGGCTGCTGTGCTTGTGCTCCTAAGCATCACTTTGCATTAACAAACCATGCGCAAGGCGCAACAGACATTCTTATCACATTCTAACTGTTTCAAGTGCAGCAGCTTCATATCTAATGATATATCAAGACAGCATTAAGCATGAAGCTTATGCATATGTGTGTATGTGTGCGTGCGTGCGCGTGTGCAAGCATGCAACAAGAGAAACCTGCAAGATACCAAGTGCATGCACCTTTCATGGGCAATCGGCAACAACTTGACCTACCTGTGTAGTGCTCTGTGGCCCTCGGCTTGGGCAAACATGCAAAAAGGGCTGAGACTGTTGGTGGGTCCAGCAGCTTGATTTGACAACTCGAGAGCTTCCCTCGCTGCCTCATAGTTGGGAGCCACCGCGCATTTGAGCAGCAGTGCTGCAGCAAGGTCTGCCTTGTTTCCGGGCTCTATGAATTTGCCCATCTCAGCCAAGGGAGCCCACAGGCTGCTTGTGTAGCCAGCGTTGAGCAGCAGCTTCTGTATAGCCAGAGCGTCCACTGAAAGGATGGAGGACGTGACCGGGCCTGCTTGCGGCTTGGTCGGCTGAGAGACTATCTTCCCTGCAATCAAGAAACGTGAATTCAAGTTCGTGCAATTTGATGTGTGTAAATGGGCAAGGAGGATTCCACAAGGAAAAAGTGCGCTGTACAACAAATGGCATGCTAGAAGGAATTATGAAGTTTCAAAGCCGCCACAGACACATGCGTACTTTCCTCCCAAAATTTAACATGTTCATGCAAACAAATGTTCTTCGTTGCACAAATCCTACATCACACACTGGCTCACTCTGAACAAGCCAAAATGTGGGGACATATACATTGCATCCACTCTTTAGCACAGAGAAAGTGTGGTACATGCAATTGTAACTCTGCGGTAACAGGTATCTTTTACCTGCCAGCTCAAATGCCGCCACAATGTCCGCGTTTGCCTCGCGTGCAAGTGTAAGGGACAGCTCCCATGCAACTGTGTGGTACATGTCCGCCCAGTTGTCAAGCTGCTTGAAAATGTGCACCACAAAGGAGGCTTGGCTCTTCAGCAAGAGCGCAGGCCCACCCAGCGCAGAGGCGGCCTCCCGCACTGCCATGTGTAGACTGTACTTGTGTGTACTTGTATCCCTGTGTCATGTAGCAAACAGGACCCCACAACCAGGGTCTGATGATCCCTCAAGCAGCAAAACAGAAATCAAAGAAGTCAATGAGGATCAGGAGGGTACCCTAGCAGTACCCCATTCCTGACCTTGGCAATGAGAGCTTACATATACTTTTCTCAAGAGCACTTCTAACACTCACCAGTTTACAAGCATTCTGAACCGAATGAGCATGAAGCTTCATAGTAAGCTTGGTAGCATTTTGAGGATCGAGACCAAGGTTCTTAAGAGGCTCCATGCTGCCAGGCCTGTAAATGGGGCCACCAACTCCCAGAAAGATAGTGTGGAGGCTTATGTTGGCAGCAGCTTGGCAGAAATGTTGACAAAGCGCGCTGCCCTTTTGCTTGGCGACCTCAAGCTAGTAAAAAGACGCTTTACAGGACCCACTGAGATACTGCTGGTAAGCTCCATACATCACACTTCTAGTCCACACAGTTGGAAAGTGTGGTTGAATTGGAGGAAATGACGGTCGCTGGATTTCAAAATCAATCAAGCTGTTGATATGCTGTTCATTTCAGTGTCAATCACACCATAACCTAGAACAGCAATATCATCAGTCTTTCAGGACAGGCCATTGTCCTGCATTCTGCACCACGCAACCATTTCTAGTACGCTTTTGCTAGTGAATGCAGCTTGGGCATAATTGCAGCTTCTTGACCACTATCAAACAAAATTGGGACAAAGAGCTGAATCAGCTGAACGCAACTGGTGGCTATAGCCCAAAGGAGGCTGTAGGCCAATGGAGGGGCCAGACTGATTCCAATGGTGCCACAGCCCCCAAGAACACATGCAGCCTCAATTGTTTCTTTCATACTTGGTGTAGGGGTCACACAACTCCTCAGCCCTAGGTGACCCCTATTCCTCAATTGATTGATGTAGAGTGATTTCACTGCCTGTGCAGTGGTGTTTCTTTATTCCATGTCTAGCTGACAAAGCGCTCTCACTTCATGCCAAGAGCCAGATAGCACCAATGGAGTCATATAGCTCACGTTAGTGCATGTGCAGCCCCAGGTGGGTTATAATTGTCCAGCTGACCAGCGGCTCTCACCTCATGACGAGACCATGCCGGTAGAACACGGTCAGCAGGCCATGCACCCTCTGATCATCCCAGCCCAGCACTGCTGCGGCTCCAGCCTCAGTGAAGCCCGACGGGAAGACCGCCAACTGGGGGAGCATGGCTTGCTGCTGGCGTGGCAGCGTCCGCAAGGTGAGGTTTAAGATGGTGGTGGTCCCATCAGCTCCAGCCTCGGCACTCTCCCTGAGGTCCTGCATTGTGATGATGCACCATCAGGAGCTCGCTGGCACTAAGAGGACCTGCTAAGTTTTGGCAAAGACTGCCAGATTAAGTCACACCGAGCAGGTGGCTCACTCATGAGTGATAACACGTCAATACCTTCAGTACTCAATCTCACACAATGCCATGCCTCCAATGCGCAGTGTAACAAATGTATGTTTGAAATAGAAAAGCGGTGTCTGTCTCCATCATTCAAGTCATATGGCCACCTGCTCCTCGTGTAGCCCTGCCACCTTTGCGGCCCTGCCCCTGCACGAAGCAGAGGACGTACCTGGCTGCATACCACCTGTTCCCTGTTAGAGCAGAGGTCCCTAATGGCATACCACCTACCTCCTGTGCAGAGCAGAGGAGGTCCCTGATAGCGTTCCACCTGCCCCCTGTGCAGAGCCAAGGAGGTCCCTGATTGCATACCCCCTGCCCCCTGTGCAGAGCAGAGATGTCCTTGGTTGCACCCACCCTATTGTAGCTACAATTCTATAAGACTTAAAACAGGGACCGTCCTGAGCCCATGCGCTTATGCCGCCAGGAGGGCTTACTTTGGAGCAGTTTTGATTGCCATGGATGCCTGCAATGCTGAAAGGCTGCAGACCAGGGGGCCCACTCACCTCTATGATGATCTGCCCACTCCGAAGTGCGTCACCCACTCGACGTATGAGCAATGGAACACCTTTGCACAGCTGCACCGCCTCCTGCACCTCATCAGCTGTCAGGTTAGGCGCAGTCTGAAGCAGCAGACCCTCAGCGGCACTCCCATCAATGCCACCAAGGTTGTACTGGTAAATGCCTTGTGCGACCCCCACAGGCACCCTTGAGGTAATAAGAACATCAGCCTCTTTGGCCACCTGCAAGTGTCAGAAACAGGCTTAACAAGGTGTTCGGCCTTCTTCCTCACAAGCCAGGACCACAATTGAATTCAACTTCTGGCTGGACGTGGCTGAGCTGAGCAGGTCATTATGAGCATTTTAATCACAAATGCTTAGATTGACCAGCGTGAATGCCACGCAACAGCCACACACAACAGCCACATGCGACAGGCAACACTATGAATCAAGGGTTGTGAGTACTCATCTCCACACTGTGGACATACAAGGGATAAGCAGGGGTCTGCTGCAAGAAACAAGTGAAACCTGGAAATGCTATCGCTCAAAGGCAACAGAATGACCATCAACAGGATGCTCTTCAAAAAGAATGGGCCTGTCCCCGCGGCTGATGCCGGTACAGACGTCAGGGAGCTGACATATATGCGCTCAGCCTTGGCTTTTGAGCTGTATGCATCCCGGGCTCACACAGCCTTGTCTAGCATGGGCCCAATGCAATGCAAGAGTCTGCTGTGTGGCTTGCCAACGAAAGACGTACACAGGGAGATCTATTATCTTGATGCTTCCTGCTCTTTGCGCCTGCTCTGTGAGACATGCGTTTTGTGCATGCTTGTTCAAGCGCACACGCTTGGGCTCACGCACGCACTTCAGCCATGCAGCTCGTACCTTGGCCACAAACCGCTCGAAGTCAGCGCTCTGGCTGCCCCCCATAGGATCCTCAGTATTGTCCATCACGAGCAGCATGGGACCGTGACCAGCTTTGCGGCGAGATGCTAGGTGGGCCAATGCTTTCATCTCTGCATGCTCATCCTGAAAACAAGGGGGTGTGCGCAAGTTCAAGTGGCAAACCAAGGCGCGCGCGCTCTCTCTCTCTCTCTCTCTCTCTCTCTCTCTCTCTCTCTCTCTCT
>LFCJ01001732.1_pt1 | contig 15480 bp, 13 predicted proteins | sample 643141 | NCBI WGS metagenome assembly LFCJ01 (sample SAMN03766243, study PRJNA286221) | soda lake metagenome | biome: soda lake; feature: Kulunda steppe; material: water; isolation source: sample B1-Br-g2 brine of Lake Bitter-1 | place: Russia: Kulunda steppe | collected 2010-07 | reverse complement strand
TGTCTCTTCGGCGTCCTCCGTCTCATCTGCTGTCTCTTCGGCGTCCTCCGTCTCATCTGCTGTCTCTTCGGCGTCCTCCGTCTCATCTGCTGTCTCTTCGGCTTCCTCCGTCGCTTCGGCCGTCGGCTCCAGCCCCGCTTCCGTCCCGTCCTCGTCGGCGGCTTCCCCTGGCTCGTCCTCGGCATCCTCCGTTTCCTGCTGGTCGTCTTCGAGGACTCCCTCGAGTCCGCTCCCTTCCGCGGCGCTCTCGAGCAAGGAGTGGGCCGACTCGGTGACGCCTGCGTCCTGGACGACGCTCTTGATGGCCCGTTTGATCGCCGCGGCGAGGTCCGACCTGATCTCGGCGAGGGTTTTCCCCTCATCGACGCTTTCGGAGATCGCCTCGTGGAGTTCGCGGCCGATCGCCGCGCCGAGTTCGCGACCGAGTTGTTCGCCGGCGCTTCGGCCGACGGCTGCCCCGAGCTCAGCGCCGTCGATCGACTCCTGGATCGAGCCGTTGCCGAGCAGCGTGGCCAGCTGGACCTGCTCGCTGAGCTCGTCGGTCACCAGTTGCGTGAGTTCGCTCTCCGTACTCATCGGGCCCACCTCGTGCGACGCCGTCTTACCTCCCGGTCGATCTTCGGGATATCGCTCACGGTCTCAGTCCTCCTCCTCGTCGCTGTTTTCGGCTGATTCTTCGTCGGCGTCCTCGCCCTCCGAATCGGCCTCCGTCTCGTCGCCCGCGTCGCCTTCGGAGTCCTCGTCACTCGAGCGTTCGTCTTCGGCTGCCTCGGCTTCGACTTCTTCTTCGGCTTTCTCGGCTTCCTCGGCTTCGACTTCTTCTTCGGCTTCCTCGGCTTCGGCTTCTTCTTCGGCTTCTTCTTCGGCTTCCTCGGCTTCGGCTTCTGTTTCACCCTCTTCGCCGTCCTCCGCGTCAGGTTCAGCGGCTTCGTCGTCGGACTCGAGCAGTTCCTGCGTGACCAGCCCGCCGATCGTCCGGCCGAGCGATTCGCCGAGCTTTCGGCCGACGACCGATCCGACCTGTGCGCCCAGTGCTTCGCCCAGGGGTCGGTCCTCGTTGATCTCGTCTTCCCACTGGGTCCCTTCGACCAGTTGTTCGACGTCGACGTTCTCCGATACCTTCTCGTAGTCGAGTCGCTGTGTGAGTGATCCGTCGCTCATAGTTATGCCTCCGCTTGCGCTGGTTCGGCCTCCTCCGGTTCCTGTTCCTCCTCGGGCTCGAGCTGGTCGATGACGGCCTGAATTACCTCGCGGACGACGGTCGCGACGATTTCCTCGAGCGGGAACCCCGGCACGAGGCCGGCGAGTTTCTCTTTCAGCCAACCGAACGCCCTCGAGAGGCGACCGGGGCCCGCTTCGGCGTCCTCCTCTTCTTCGGCTTCCGCTGCTTCGTCCTCGGGTTCGGATTCCGCCTCGGCCTCCTCGGCTCCCTCGGCACCGAAGCCAAACAGACTCGAGAGAACGGCCTTCGGCTTCGAGAGCAGGTTACTGAGAAACTCGCGGGGGCGCTCGAGCAGGCCGCTGAAGAACTCCGCTGGCTTGCCCAGCAACGTCTTCACCTTGTCGACGACGGCACTGGGCCCGTCGAGCAGCCCCGACACCGCAGACAGGAGGTTCCCGAGCAGGTTGTTCTCGCCCGGGCGGGCCGAAACGTCGAGCGTCACTTCGTTGAGATTGACCTCGAGGCCGAGCAGGTCGAGAAAGATCCCGTCGAGGTCGAGGTGGACGACGCCGGACGTCTCGTCGCTCTCGTAAACGTCCTCGGCGTCTTCGACGTGCGATTTGCCCTCGTCGTCAGTCTCCATCTCGTCTTCGGTCGTCTCCTCTTCGGATTCGGCCTCCTCTTCCGCCGCTTCTTCTTCGGGTTCCGCTTCGTCGTCGGGCGCTGGCTCGGCTTCTGCTGACTCGTCTTCGGAGCCTTCGTCTGCCGATTCCTCGTCGGCTTTCTCTGCTGACTCCTCGGCTTCCTCGTCCTCCTCGAGCTGTGCCTGTCCACCGTCGGTCATCACGCGACCGCACGGCGAACCCGACTCGTCGTCCGGCCGATTAGGTCCGTCGGCGCTCTCGGGACCGGGGCGCTCGTCGGAGCGGACGGGTTCTCTCCTAGCTGTCATTATTCGAGAAGAAACACGGTCGTCAGCGTTGTGGGGGTTTGCCTTGCGTATGCGACCACTCGAGGCGACGCTCAGACGTCTTTCGAGAGGGTCGAGATACATAAAAACGAAGCAGCCGGATTCGGGTGCTACTCGACAGGTCGTTGCCGGTCAGTCAACGGTCGACGCCGTCGAGTCGCCACGTGTGAAGCCGATACGCGCCGCGAGAGATCCCTTCGTCGTGGTACTCGACGGGTTCTTCGATCACGGCGAGTCGGCCCTCGGCGAGGTCGCCGGCACTCGAGATGCCCTCGACCGGGTGACTCTCGAGCGGCCCCGATTCGGTCTCGAGGACGTGTACGGCGTGGGTCTCCGCATCGCGCTCGCGAAAGTTCTGTGCGGAGGGAATCGCGACGAAGTCGCCGTCGGCGGAGACACAGCGAGCGAACCCCCGGACGTCGTGAGACCAGACGGTTTCGCCTGACTCGAGGTCGACGCCCACTGCGGTGTGTTCGTTCGGGTGGCGGCCCTCGGGGTCGCGAGTCTCCTCCGCGAAGGTGTTCCCGGTGACGAAGACGGCCGTGCCGTCGCCGGCGACGACGTGGTTCGGATAGGCGTAGACGGTCTCGCCCTCGAGGTCGGCCTCGCTCGCGAGGTCGACGCGCCACAGTTCGCCACAGTTCTCGTCGAGAAGGTAGCCGTGTTTGTCGCCGTGACTGGCGACGGCAATGCCCGCTTCGGTGAGGGCCACGTCGCCGACGCGACGCTCACCCGGCGTGCCGGGATCCCAGTTCGCGACCTCCTCGCCGGTCTTGCGGTCGAGCACGACGAGGCCGTGATCGTGGTCGTGGTTGTCGGGACAGCGGTTGTACGCCACGGCCACGCGCTCGGCAGAGACGTCGAACGCGATCGGCGATGCCTGTGCGTCGAAAGCCCACTCGAGGTCGCCCTCGAGGTCGAAGCCGTAGACGACGCTCGACCACTCCTGGACGTCGCCGTCGCGTTCGTATCGGCGGGCGGCCGCGACGACGGTCTCGCCGGTGACCTGCACGTCGACGACGAACGGTTGGGCGAAGAACGTCTCGTCGGCGGGCGAGCCGACGTCCTCGGCGGTCACGTACTCCCAGAGGAGCTCACCGGTCTCGGCGGAGCGGACGCAGATTCGTCCCTCGGGGCCGCGTTCGCCGGTCACGAGGAGTCCGTCGGCGACGTCCATCGAGACGACGTAGCGCTCGCCGTCGCCCTCGACCGCCCAGCGTTCGGTGACGTTGCTCTCGACGACCTCCGAGGCGAGCACACGCCCGTCCGCGAGGCCGGCGAAGACGGTCTCCCCGTCGACGGCGACCGCGGAGCGACGCCAGTTGTGTCTGCTCGCGGCTGGCCCGAGGTCGCCCAGCGAGAGGCACGCCTCGGCGGAGAGGACGCCATCGCCGTCACCGTCGACACCCTGCGCTTCGTTCATGCTCACTCCTCGATCGGGAACGCCTCGTGGAGCGTGTGGTGGGTCTCACCCAGATCCTCGAGGAGGCCGTCGGTTCGCTCGCGGAGCCGTCGAATCCGCTGTTCTGCGTCCCGGACGGCGACGACCCGTCCGCGGAGATAGGCTCCGTAAGGGTCGGTCGAATCCGCATCCGAGGCCTCCTCCTCGAGGTCGACCAGCGCCGCGTCGAGGTGCCGCCCGATCTCGTCTAGCGTTTCGGCCGCCGCCAGCGCGGCGATCGGGCCGTCTTCCTCCAGGGCGTCGCCGATCTCGGCTTCGGCGTGTTGTTTGACGGTTTCGTCGACGGTTCCGTTGACGTTCATCAGTGCGAGTCTCAGTGCTTCGAGTTCTGCGCAAGCCATTGTTTTGATAGTGTGTTGTGTCGGGTATGTGGTCACAGCGTCTGCTGGACCAGATCGGAAACGATGCGGTCCCGTTCGAGGTGGGACGAAACGATGCGTTCGGTGTCGTCGGCGGTGACTCCGCCGTACCAGATCCCGTCGGGGTAGACGGCGACCATCGGCCCCTCGCCACACTGGCCGAGACAGGAACTACGGGTTATGTGGACGTCACACTCCTCGGCATCGCGGGCCTGCTGACGGAGTCGCTCTAAGACGGTCGCTGCACCACTACTGGCGCAGGTCTGGTTCGTACAGACCGCGACGTGTTTCTCGGGCGCGTCGTGGACGTGTGGCTCGTCGCCGACGTCCTCCCGGTCTGCGTGTTCGGCCTGATGAGCAAGCGCCCGGAGCATCGCTCGAGCCCCACCGACGTCTTCCTCGTAGCCCTCGAGGTCGACTTTGTACTTGCAGGTGTCACAGGACATCTCGACGCTCCCCGTGCGGGCTTCCTGCCACCGGTCGGCGAAGACGTCGAGCAACCGGGAGTCGGTACCGAGCGGATCGCCAGCCAGCGCGTCGACGTACGGGTACTCCTCGTCGAATTCGGCCGTCCAGTCGCGCACGCGCTGGGTAAGCACGCCGTCGCCGAGCATGTACGGCAGGACGACGACCGCACCGGGTCTGTGTTTCGACAGCCCGTGCAACGCCGCCTCGAGTGTGGGCTCGGTGACCCCGACGAAGGCGGCCTCGACGCGGTCGAACGACCGTCCCTCGTAGAGCAGTCTGGAGAGTTTGTGGACGTCACCGTTGGCGTCCGGGTCGCTTGAGCCCCGACCACAGAGGACGACGACGACGTCGTCGGTCTCGCGGTCGACGCCGAGTTCTGCCTCGACCGCCGCGGCGCGGTCGTCGAGCAGATCCAGGATCGCCGGATGGATGCCGAGGTGCGAGCCGTTGTCGATCTCGAGGTCGTAGGTCGCACGGGCCTGCTCGATCGCCAGCGGGACGTCGTTTTTCACGTGACTCGCGGCGAACAGCGAGCAGTGAACGACGGTGACCCTGGAGACGACCGTCTCGAGGTGTGCGAACGCCTCGTCGATCGACGGCTCGGCGAGTTCGAGAAACGCGGCGTCGACGGGAACCCCGAGTCGGGACTCGAGACCGGCGGCCAGCTCTCGGACCTGCTCGTTCGACTTCTCTCGTCTCGAGCCGTGACCGACCAGCAAGACGGCTTCGTCATCGAACGTCGTCGCGGGTGCGGACGTGGTGTCGTCGGGTGTGCTCATCGGTGGTAGATCGGTCGCGTCATCTCAGTCGTCGGATGCCTCGTCGTCGTCGGCCGCTGCTTGCTCGAGGCTGCGCTCGAGCTTTCGTTTCCGGCTCGGGGCGTACAGTCCGGTCTCCTCACAGTCCTCGTAGAGCCAGCTCCCGAACGCGGGGGCGGCGTCGTCGTCGACGCCGAACCAGTAGCCTCCCGAGGAGGTCTCCCCCAGGTCCCCGGTCGGTGCATCGACCGGACAGGCGGCGATCAGTTCCCGGACGTGCTCGAGTAGCGTGCGGTCCTCGTGGACGGCCGAGATGCCGACCGTCCCGCTCGAGGACTTGAAACAGATCGTTCCACAGCCCTCGAGCAGCCCGCGAAGGAGCTCACGATGGTGACTCGAGAACGCTCCGAAACGGTAGCCCCCGCGGCCGTCGACGGGGAACCCGAGGGTGCTGTCGCGTCCGAGCACGCCGTCGTCGTCGCGTTCGATCGAGACCGCGTACTCGTCTTCGGTCCGGGTGATCGACGTATCGTGGGCGTACTCGCGGGTCGTCGTGTCGTGGTCGACGTCGCCACCCGCGACGGCCGCGAGCACCTGTGCCGACGCCTCGTCGGTGGCGACGACCTCGAGCCGGTCGCTCGAGACCTCGCCGCTGCCGGCCACGTGGCCCCAGAAGTACGCCGTCGTGGGGTGTCCCGCGAGCGGATCCGCAGGGACCTCGAGGTTGGCGGCCTCGAGCGTCTCGCTATCGCCCTGTCCGGCGTCGCTCATTTTTCCACCTCCCGGACCTCGATCGCGTCGACGGGGCACGCCTGGGCGGCCTTCTCGGTGTCGCCCAGCCGGTCGTCGTCGAAGGTGGCGACGACTCGACCGTCTTCGACCGTGACGGTCTCCTCGCCCGTCGCGTCGTAGATCGGGTCGGCGTCGGGATCGATCGTCGCCAGTCCGTCCTCGTCTTCAACGAACCGTGGGTCGCGAGTCAAGCAGGCGAAGATGCCATCACAGGCCGCTTTCTCGAGGGTGACTTCGTATTTTGGCATGGTATGCTGGGGTCGTGATCAGTAGTCGTACTTCGTCTCGTAGCCACGCGGGGTGACCATCCGGTCGTCCCAGACGTAGGTCTCCTCGTTGCCGACGACGATCGTCGTCGTCATGTCGATGATCTCGCTCTCGCCTAACTCCTCGAGCTCGTCGAGTTCGGTGATCATCACCTGCTCGTCCTCGCGCCCGGCCGCGTGGACGATGCCGACGGGCGTGTCGGGATCGCGGTGAGTCAGCAGGATCTCACAGCACTTCTCGAAGTTGTCCCGGCGCTTGCGGCTCCAGGGGTTGTAGATCGTGATAGTGAAGCTCTCTTTGGCCACCGCGTGCAGTCGGGACTCGATCTCCGGCATCGGCACGAGGTGGTCCGACAGCGAGATCGAGACGGTGTCGTTCACGAGGGGCGCGCCCAGGCGGGCACCACAGGACTGGGCGGCCGGCACGCCGGGGATCACCTCGAAGTCGACCATCGACGCGGTCGCGCCCTTCGACTCGAGGATCTCGAGGGCCAGCCCCGCGAGCGCGTAGACGTTCGGGTCACCGCTGCCGACGATCGCCACGTCGTTGCCCGCGAGCGTGCGGTCGACCGACTCCTCCGTGCGCGACACCTCGCCGCACATCGGGGTGTCGTAGATGTCGTCGGCCCCCTCGATGATCTCGTCCGGGAGCAGGTCGATGTACGTCGTGTAGCCGACGATGTGATCCGCCTCGAGCAGGACGTCTCTCGCTCGCTGGGTCATCCCCTCCGGGTGACCGGGTCCGAGACCGACGGCCATCAGCCGGCCGGGTTCGGCGTCGAAATCGTCGACCGTCGCCTCGACCTTCTCTTCGACCGACTCGCTCTTGCTCGAGGAGCCACAGTTCGAGCCGGAACTGCTCGAGTCGCTCTTCGACGCGCCGCACTTCGATTTCGAGGACGAGGAACTCGAGTCGCTCTTCGACGCGCCGCATTTCGAGCCCGAGCTCGAGTTCGCGGCCTCCCCGCCGTCGGTTTTCGCGCCACACTTCGAGGTCGATTCGTCGGAGTCGGAGTCTGTTTCGCTGCTCATGGTTAGAAATCCTCGACGTCACGCCCGCCGCGCGGGGTGACGAGGTACGTTCGGTCGTCGTTGCTCCAGGTTTCCGTCTCGTGGTTGCCGATGATGAGTGAGGTGCCCATCCCCGATACCTTCTCGTCGTGCTCGGCCGCCTCGCCCAGCGTCGTCACGAAGTGGCCCTCGCCGTTCCGGCCAGCGTCTTCCCGGCCGGCGTCGTTGACGATCGCCACGTAGGCGTCGTCGGTCCGTTCCTCGCGGACGATCTCGACGGCCTTCTCGTAGTTGCGCCAGCAGTTGTAGAGGACGATCACGAAGTCGGAAATTGCGGCGGCACGCAGTTTCTCCTCGATCTCGTCCCAGCCGCGCCACTTGTCGGAGAGCGAAACGGTACAGAAGTCGTTACACAGCGGTGCACCGACCATCGCCGCCCCGCCGAGTGCGGCGGTCACGCCTGGGACGATCTCGATTGGGATGTCGGTCGCCGCCTCTTCCTGAGCCATCAGAAAGAGGAGATCCGATTTTCCGTATACCGACGGGTCGCCACCGGAGACGTGGGCGACGTCCTCGCCCGCGCGGACGCGTTCGAATGCCTCTCTCGCCAGCTCGATCTGGCGGCCCATCGACGAGCGGACGATTTGCTGTTCGTGACCGCCCTCGAAGTCGCCGTCGTCTCGAGTCACGAACCCGTCGTCGTCCACCGCCTCGGCCGGCGGCAGGGTGCCGTCCTCGCGCAGGAACTTCTGGTAGAGATTCGAGGCGATCACGCAGTCTGCCGTCTCGATGACCTCCTTTGCTCGCTTGGTCATGTGGTCCGGGAGGCCGGGACCTATGCCGACGACGTAGAGAGTGCCGTACTCCTCGGGCGTCCCGGCGTCGGTCGACGCCGCGGGCTCGTTCGCGTCCGTGACGTCCGCGTCGGAACTCATCGGCCGATCGCCACCGTGACCTCGTTTTCGTAGCTGATCTTCTCGACGAGGAGTTCCTGCTCGCGACCGCCCGCGATGGCCGACGCCTCGGAGACGCCGGGCCAGCCGATCAGCTCCTTCGATTTCGAGGGGGTCGGCCCCTCGTGGTCGAGCAAGGTCTCCTTGTCGAAGGCGACGACGCCGAGCTCGAGTTCCTGGGCGGCCTCGAGCAGGCCCGGTTCGTCTTCCTTGCGCGTCGCGGTCCCGACGAACTCGACGTCGTCGAAGCCGTAGTCGGTCCGTGCGAGTGCCTCCTCCCACGCCGCGAGAAACGCGTCCTTGCTCGCGCCGGAGACGCTACCGGTGCCGATGACGACACCGTCGTCGCTGTTGCGTTTGAGGACGGTCACGTCGTCCCCGACGAGCACCGCCCGCGGCCCCTCGAGTCGCGCGACTGGGCCGAGGTTGTCGTCGAGCACGGCGAGGTTCGTCTGGACCGTCGAGTCGCCGTTGACGACGTGGGCGTCCATCGCCTTCGCACGCGACTCGACGCCCTGCTTGCCCGCTGCCTCGCTCGCGGTCGTCATCGCCGGGACGGCCCCCATCGTCGCCAGATCGCCCGCGACCTGGTTCGCGCCGTGGTGGCCGCCCGTGATCGGGATCGCCCACGTCAGTTCCTCGTCGACGACGACGATCGCCGGATCCTCCCACTTGTCGTCGAGCAGGTGGGCCGTCTTCCGCATCGCGATCCCCGAGGCCATCAGGCCGACGAAACAGTCATACTCTCCCCAGTGCTCCTCGAAGACGTCGCCGTGGTACTCGATGATGTCGATCGTCTCGTACCGATCCTCGAGGCCGGCCTCGATCTCTTCGGCGGTCGCTAACTTCCGTTCGAAGGAGATGATCGCGATCTCCTCGGCGACTTCACCGTCCGAATCCGGCGCCGAACAGTGGCCGCCGTCGTCGTCCGTCCCTGAACTCATCGTGTCCCTCCGTGACGGGTCGGTCTGGCTCGAGTGCTCACGAGATACACCATTACGCTCATCACTAATACAAGCTACGTTTCCCAAGTCCAATATTGGTTTACTTCCGCTGGAGGTGTGCTCACTGCTCATGGGAGGGCTGCTCGAGGAGCGATTACAGCCGTCGATGGGCCTATGGGCCGCCACGAGCAGTGTCACCGTCTCTCCTGACGCGCCGCCGCCTGGCTCCCGACTCCGGCCCGGTATCGATTTTCCGAGTGTATCCTCGAGTGCCAGACCCTCGCGTCGACCGCACAGGTTTTGTTTTTCTTTTGTTACCAGAGCAGAAAATTCATTACCAATGGCTGTTTCGGTAACGAACTAGATGGAGACACACAGACAAACCCGGCGACGATGGCTCGCAACGTGTGTTGGTGCGACCGCTGGTTTGGCTGCGCTAGCTGGCTGTACTGACGAGACCGACACCTCGAGTCCTGAAGATGATCCTGGGGCTACCGCGAGTGGCGGTGAATACGGCGATTGGCCGATGGAATGTTATAACGCAGCAAACCGTCTGGTGGTTCCCCACTCAGGTATAAGTGGAGAACCCGAGTTACAGTGGACGGTTGACCTAGACTCCGAAGGCGGTGTAGAGATGCCAGTCGTGTATGAAGATACCGTCTTTGTAAGTGAAAGCGATGGAACATACTCTGCGATTGATATTCATGAAGGTGATACCGAATGGAAGTACGAAACTTCAGATTGGATTGCTCCAGCTGTCACCGAGGCGGCAGTGTTCATCGCTGGTCGCGGTGTAGAAGCACTTCATCGTGACGATGGCGACGTTCTATGGACGACCGGACATGACGAATCAGTGGGTAGTCTCAGAACGTATGATGATGAAATTTATGCGGGAATAGGTGATGACGTGGTTGTTTTAGATGAAGACGGTAAAGAAAAGTATACTACCGGTACAGAAGGTCGCGTTCACAGCCTCGCAGTTGACGATGACCATGTATATGCTCGCTCTGTCTACAACTCAGACGAAGATGATTTTCTCATCAGTGCATACAGCCGAGATAACGGTGAAGAAAAATGGGAACATGAGATTTCTCACGCGGAACAATGGCATAACGATCGTGTGACGCGGACGTTCCCGGTGATTGATGGCAAAGTATATAGCGTAACTGACAGTGCAATCATCTCTATTGATGCCGCTACCGGTGATAGAAAAGATATCATAGAACTTGATCACACTGCGTGGACGCGACCAACGGTCTATAATGATAGAGTGTATATTCCAGATTCAGAGATAACATATGATTTCGAATTGGAAACTTTCCCTGATGAATGGGACTCAGATACGAACCCTAGAATACCGTATGTGGTTGCTGACGGTGCAGGTATAACTGCCTCATTTAGACAAACAAACCCGTTTGGGTTATTATCTATAGATATGGACACCGGTAGAACAAATTGGGAGAAAGACGGAAGTCAACAAGCCAATGTGTACCTTCCTATTGTTCTTAACAATTTGATTGTCATACTGGAAGAGAGTACAGACGGTAACAAAATCGTCGCATATGGGTAATTCACCTGTATATCTGTTCAAACAAATCGTTTGTTTCAATACCCTGTGAAGAATAGATCCCTATTCACCATCGCCATCAACACACCAATCAGAGTTGGATGTGGCGTCTGGTCCGACCTCTTCCCACGTTTCTGAACAGAATGTCACTCCATCAGGTGCAAATTGTCCATCAGCGACGGACGGCACAGGCCCACCCCGTTGCACGATCCCACCGGGCATAATCACGATGACCTCGGTGTACGTCTCGAAGTCGACCGCCTCGTTCCTACCCGCCTGAACGCTCGAGCCGTCGGAGAGGTCGACGGACACCGGACTCTTCTCGGCGACGTACGTCAGTCGGTCGCTATCGGCCGGGTCCCCGACCGTCGAACTCACCTCGAGGCGGGCGTACTCGCCTCTGACGTCGACGCTCCAGGAATTGATGGTGACGTACCACTTGCTCGGTAAGTAAAAGATCCCCGGTGAGCCCGGCCACGGGACGAGTTCGTCCGTCTGGATCGCCATCGGGGCGTGGTCGGCATCGCTATCGGTATCCATGACCGTCTCCGCTTCGCCACGGATTGCCGGGTCGCGATCGCGGTCGATATCGACCGCCGTCAGATACGTCGGCGAACCGGAAACCTCGTACTGAGCGTCGTCGTGGACCGGCGAGCCGTCGAGCTCCTTCGGTTCGGGATCGACGTCGGCGTTTGCGAGGCCCTGAGCGTAGTTCAGGACATCGTTCATGCCGTCGACTGCACCGCCGGTCGCATCGTCTACCGTGTCGTCGAACTGTCCCACGTGCTCAGTGTACTCGTCGTCAGCTGAATCGAGCCAGTAATATATTCGATCGAAGTAGGCCTTCCGAATCTGTTGTTTCGCCTTCTCTTCGGGCGTCTCGTAGGGGCCGTCGTCGACGAGATCCGCCTCGAATTCGTTCTGAACGTGCGCTTTGGCCCGATCAGGTGGCGTGTCGTCGCCCTGAGCTAGCTCGCCAATTTCGATGCTGTGTGGATCGTCTTCCCACCGATCCTGGAACTCGTGGTGAACCGTCTCGAGTTCCTCGTCGAGTACCACGAGGATCTCGGTTCGTTCACTGACAGTAAGAACGTCATCAGTCTCCATCGTCGCCTCGGGTGCATCTTCGATGGCATCGACCGCGACGTCCCCGAGGTCGTCACTGTCGGGATCCGTCCCGTCGAGATCCGACTCGAGTTGGCTCTGAAGTTGATTCTCGGCTGCGTCGTAGGAACTCGCACCGGTGAGTTCGATGACCGCGTTTCGGGCGCCCGTCCGAAACGTGACGTTCTCGTGATCGCCGTAATCCGTCTCGATCGGGTCGTCGTCGACCCGGAACTCGTCGTGGCTCTCGTAGTAATATCCAGCGGCCTCGAACGCGTACTCGCTCTGGATGGTGAAATCGACGTCGACGTCGACAGTCCTCGAGGTACTCGTCGAACCGGTATCGATCACGGCACCCGTTTCGTTTCGCTGCACCCAGCTGGACGCTGCGTCGACCTCGGTCGTCGCCTCGACCTCGAGTTCGTAGATATCGCGAGCGTAGCCGTCGCCGGGACCAACGGGATCGATCGTAACGGAGACGTCCGAGACCTCCGAGACGTCTCTATCGAGCGAGGTTCGTTCCCAGCCGCCGCCACTAGGCGAACTCGGCGTCGGAAGTGAGTCGACCCTCGGGTTGTCGTGATCGAGTTCGACACGCAACTCGTAGAGTTCGTCTCGAATATCGCGTGGACTCGCGTCGTACTCCGTCTCACCGTCGAAGGACGGATCTGGCACGCTCTCGTCGACCATTCCGCCATCGGTCTCGATCTCGTCGTGGACGGCGTCTATCTCGTGCTCGAAATAGTCGATGGGGTCCTGACTGCCGAGCCGATACTCCAGATACGAGGCCTCGGCGAAATCGTCGACTGGCAGCTCGACCTCCTGATCCGCAATCTCCATGCTTTCGGTACCGTCTCGAAGCAACTCCGAGGCGGGCGGCACGTCCGGGAGTTCTCCCGTCGCTTCGTCGCCAAAGACCCAGTCGTTGAGCAGTCCGCCCTCTTCACAGATTTCTTCCTCGAAGTCGAGCTCCTCGTTTATTGCAACCGTGATGTTATCTTGCTCTTCGATGGTCCCGTTTTCCTCTTTCATCTGTTCGATATGGTCCTCGAGATCCTCGCTAAATGTTATATTCTCACTTGGAACGATATCGTTGAGATCCATCTCGAGGTCGACGTCGGCGACTGTCGTCGAGATGTCGAGTGCCATACAGAGATACTGTGGACGCATCGTTCGATCCGCGTAGGGATCACGCGTCCCGAAGGTCTCTTGCTGAACCGAAAAGATCGCGTGGTTGGTGAGTACCTCGGTATGATCCGTATCGATCACCTCTTCGAAATCGTGGTCTTCCGGACTGGTAGTCGGCTGAACTCCGAATCTGTTCCACGACGCTTTCATATATGCGTTCGGATATAATCGGGCGGCCAGCTCCTGCCCGAGCCCGTCCGGATCGGCCGGATTCGGCAAGCCGTCGTCGTCGAAAAAGCCCGCGTTGAGTTGTGCTTCGTACTCGGTCAGCTTCTCGTTGAGTTCGAACACCGGCGTGCCGACGCTGACGCTAATCGACCGCGATTCCGTCGGCACCTCCTCACCGTCGACGGAGGCGTCGAATTCGACACCCCGAACCGTCGCGGTGACCGTTCCGTCCGCGACGTCGTCGTCGTAGTGACCGATCTCGAGGTCGACCCGCTGGATCGCCTCGTCGGGATCGATATACCCGTTGCCGGCGGTCTCGGCGACGGGCGCTATCGAGACGGTCGAGTACGTGTCGTGACTCACGGATTGGCCCGCAGTGGGCATCCGTTCGACGGCCTCGAGGTAGATCAGCAACTTGACGTAGTTTCGAAACGCCTCGGATTGATCGGACGCCGAGGAGATGGCGTCGACGTCGCTCCCTTCGGTGGTGTTGATCGGCGCGTTGCCAGCCTGGTGTGTCGCCTCGAGAACGGCCGTTCGAAGTTCACTCTGGGCGGCGGTCTCGGTGCGATCCATCGCGAGTTCGGCGTCCCGATCGATTCTGGGCTCTGGTCGTTGCTCGAGGACGGCGATCGCCGCCACGCTCGAGACGAGCAACAGCACTGCGATCACTGCGAACGGGACGTGTCCCCGTTCGGCGATCGTCAGCGAGCGTTCATTCCGGGAGCGAGTGTTTCCTGTCATTAGTCCCACGTCTGGACCGTCACGTCGACCGTGTCGGTCGTGATCGTCTCGTCGAGCAGTACTTCGAACGCGTCCGTCTCGTCGTCGCTCGGTGAGTCACCGAGGTCGTCGTAGGCCTCCCTGATCGCGTCACCGGCAGGAGACTCGCGTAAATCGTCGGCGACAACGTCCTCGAGCCCCGCTTGGTCGGCGGTTTCGCCCTCGAGAAGTACCCGGTTGGCGTCCGCCGCGTTCGCGTCGGTCCCCGTGACGTAGTCGTCGATGTCCACGCCGACGACGTCCGCCAGCCGTCGATAGTTGTACAGCGTGACGGCGGTTTCGCTCAGCGACGACTCGAGGGTGTACTGTGTCTGTCTCTCCGGAAAGTAGCCCTCGATGATCGCCTCGGCGATCTCCTGCCCGATAGCGTCGAAACCGTCGTCGACGGTGTCTCCGGGCGATGCCTCTTCTCCCACCTCGAACCTCGTCGCGAGGTGCTCGGCGTCGAGCGAGTCCGGGTTTGCCGAGACGTCGATCGACGAACTCGACACGTCGGCCCCTCGAGGGGGTTCGGTACCGGCCGTTGCCGTGCCGCGTATCGACGCGCCGTCGTAGGGCTCCCACGTCGCGACGGTGTAGGTCCGCCCGTCGGTGCCGATCAGTCGATCCTGGACCGCCCCCTCGACCGACTGCTCGACGGTGTACCCGTAGGCGAATACCTCGGTGTCGTCGATCGCGACGTTCGTCTGGGCGGCTTCGGCGAGCAAGTCCATGGCCGACCCGTACGTCGTGATCTCGTACAGCTCTCCGATCTCGTCGGGGTCGAGATCGTCGGGCGTTTCGTAGTGGTCGCTGTCGGTAGCCCGCTCGCCCGCTTCGTTCGGTTCGCTAACGTCGTAGGTGATCGTCGCCGTCGATCCGGACAGCGTCTGAACTGCGTGATCGCCCCGCTCGCCGTCGATCGACTCCGTCCCGGTGTGGACGTACGTGCCGATGAGCAAGACGGTGGCGCTGATGATCAACAGCGCCAGGGAGACGTCCATCACCGTCGAGATTGCACGATCGTCGGCTACCATACGCTCACCCGGAGCGTTCCGGAGCGGATTTCGGCCTGACTCTCGAGTGCGACCGGAATCGACCGCGTCGAGACGCTCGCGTCGCCGGGGACGCCGTTCTCCTCGACGTCCTGCTCGATCTCGGCAGCCTCGGAGGGCTCGACATCGTCGGGATACCCCGCCGGAAAGGCGGCTTCGGCAACCGGTTGCGCGTTCCCGTCGTCGATCGCGGTCACGACCACGTACACCGTCGAGCCGGCCGGGACCGATCCGCCGTCGACGAGGCCGTCGATATCCTCGGCACCGTCGTAGGCGTGAAAGACGCCATCCCGTTCGATGTCGTCCCAGATCCGATCGATCGTCCGGTCGGCCGTCGCGTGATCGCTGAACCCGGGGAGAACCGGGTGGACTGCAACGGCGTACATACCGAGGCCGATGGCAAAGATCGAGATTGCGACGATCGCCGCCAGCGGTTCTGTCTGTGCTCTAGACTGTGACCAGCGTAACATAGTGAACGTCACCTCGTGGAT
>LFCJ01001731.1_pt1 | contig 15481 bp, 14 predicted proteins | sample 643141 | NCBI WGS metagenome assembly LFCJ01 (sample SAMN03766243, study PRJNA286221) | soda lake metagenome | biome: soda lake; feature: Kulunda steppe; material: water; isolation source: sample B1-Br-g2 brine of Lake Bitter-1 | place: Russia: Kulunda steppe | collected 2010-07 | reverse complement strand
CCACATGCAATATTGATGCACAATATTGACCCGTAGGACCACATGCAATATTGATGCACAATATTGACCCGTAGGACCACATGCAATATTGATGCACGATATTGACCCGTAGGACCACATGCAATATTGATGCACGATATTGACCCGTAGGACCACATGCAATATTGATGCACAATATTGACCCGTAGGACCACATGCATTACTGATGCACCCGTAAAACCACTTGTTTGCCTGCTTCTGGGTTGCAATCCTACATCTCCTGCGCTCCCACCTGGCCGGGCCAGATCTGTTGGTGCCATCAATTGCCCCACCGAGCACAGCTTGAAGACAACCCCTGGGGGCACCTGCCTCTGAGGCATTGTTGCTGCTCGTATTTGTGGCAGCAACTGGACTGCCATTGATGCTTCCCGGCTCATGCGCAGGCTGGTGCAGCTGCTGGGGGGTTGGGCCCCCGGGGGAGGGTGCGCCATGGAAGGGGGCCTCCATGAGGACAGGCGTCAGCGGCTCGACAGCTGGTGACAGCTCCAGAGCCTTTGCATCTGTGTAGGGCATGTAGCGTGTTGTGGTGCCTCTGGTGTGAAGGGTGATGAAAGCTGGTGATGCAACATAATGGTCGGGTCACGGGTAGCACAATGGCGGTGGTGCCTGTGAAATTGACCGATCCTGCTCATGTGATGCAATGTTCCGTGATATTGACTGATCCTGCTCATGTTATGCACCGTTCTAAACGTGCTGTTTGCTTATTGTCATGATCAACGACTCGGCTGTCTTTGTCTGGTTTGTTGTCTGGCAGTTCAAGCAATGTGCTGCAGAAACGGACCCCTCCTTCGCGCGAAGCGATGCTCATGTCAGCATAATTGACAGGACAAAAAATTGTACATCCTACACACCATGATGTGTAGCATGCAGTTGCTGTGTATGCTAGTAGATGCGCCATGCTATCACTGTGCTTGCATACGCGCACCCACCCGGCCCATAGTCCCAGCCCATGCTCCCTAGCTGCTCCCCCAGAGTAACACCTCCAAGAGGATAATATGGAGTTTGCATGGTGAGTTGCTGCATGTACTGCTGCGTCTGGAGCTGCTGCTGCATCTCTGCTTGCATTCCCACGGGGAAATGGGGGGGGGCTGGCGGAGGTGGCGGGGGTGGCTGGGGGCTGAAGGGGTGCGCAAACAATGGGGTGACGGGGTAGGGTGCCTGCAACGTGCTGGCAAGCTGGGAAACGGCCAGGCCTGGCTTGTTTGATGGGGAGGGACCTGGGCCATCCAAAGCGCGCTTCACCTGGGATCCAGCAGGCAGTGCATGAGGCATGGTCCAGGGGTGCAGGTGTGGGAGTGTTGGTTTTGAGCTCAGTAAGCGATGGCTCTCTGGTGCTGCAAAGCCAGTGCTGACTGTTCCCAAAATGCTGGAAAGGGCGACATAATGCACAGATTCGACCCATAATTATAGAAAGGCAAACAGGGACAGGAGGCAGCATTTGAAAGCATTGCCTCACGGAGAGGATGCATCTGCTCCTTTACGCGTCTTGCCAATGAAGGCGACATGAGGTACTCACTCTTCAATGCCCGCTCCCCTGTCCCAAGTACAACTTATGGGCATTTCTGCAGGATTTGAGTAAGTCTGACCTATCTTGCCAAAGCCACACGCACAGAAGAGTAGCAGACAGCATAAACGGATTGATCCCTCTCGTGAGGCACTAAAGATGCAGACACTATAGAAAGGCACGCTGTTTCTCGTAAGTGCGATCCTTGAATACCTAGGTCTAAACGGAGGGTACAGAAAATTGTGTGAGTCACAGGCTGCCCATGATATACTATTCATTGTTCATTAAGTTGTAAGCCTGGGAACTCTTCCATAAGCACGCCCTTTTCATTGCAGTCCCCTTTGAGTGGGCAAAGAACAGGGATCAGGAGCAAAGAGGGCAGCAAAAAGACCTGATGGTCTATGTGTGTTCTGCGGTAGCGTACCACTCGATTGTTTGGCCCTAGGAAACATTTTCGGTTCTGTCACGCACCGTCAGCACCTTCCTGCCCTGTACTTTAGTGTTGTGCAGCGCTCGGATGGCAAGGTCTGTAGACATGTCCTCCACAAATTGACAGAAAGCATAGCCCTGTATTTGGAAATCGTTTGGGGTCTTTCCTGTGTGCCTCTTGTATTGATAGCAGTCCGAGTTCACAAACTCATCAAAGTACACACTGTCAAACAAATGCAGAAGCCAGAAGCCAGAGTGTAAAGGAAAGAATAAATTGCAAGCTTTGGATTGGATGAGCAATTTAAAAGGCACAAAGATTCATTCATTGCTGGCTCACTCCGCAGTCACACTTCCTCGCATGTGGTTTACCTTAGACTTTCCAGTCCCTTTGTCCATGACAAGATTGAACGACAGCAGCGCACCAAAGGGAGTCACCATCTCCTTGACCTGGCATACATACAGATAAGGCAAGGAATAATACTTTAAGGCAGCTAAAGCTTTCAAAGTCTAGTAACTCAAAACCTCTTCAGCTTTTTTGAGCCTATCATCAATGGCTCTCGGCTTGCCAAAATTTTGTAGCTTCTATGAACCAACAGCCTTGATTCATTGGCCTGCTCACTTGTATGGCTCACCTGCTCCTCTGTCCAGTCACATGGAAGGCCACCAATGAAGATCTTGCTGGGTGTGTCATCCACCACCTTTCAGAGTACAAGCAGAAAAATGGCACACACGCCTCTGCAACATGCATGTGATGGTCTCTGTACCCTTGAAACAAGAGCAAATCCACCAGCTTATCAATGCAATGGCTTGGAAGGACCTGCAAGCTCTAACCTCCCCAGAAGACAGCTTGGCATCGACAGCTAAATACAGGCCTCACAGTGCGGCAGATATCCAGCCGGCTGGTGTCCATGGTCGGGTCTGGAGTAGTCGGGCCCAACATCAAAGACACGTTTTGATCATACTGGGCTGGCCGCCTATATATGTGTGAGCGGGGGGGAAACGGGAGGGGGGACGGGTGTGCATATTTTTGGGGGTGAGCACAACGTGCATGTGGCTGGGTGCACCCCCCCTTCTGTTAGAAATTGTGTTAATATTGCTGAACATAGTATTCTCAATTGAGGACCCACCCTGGGGCATTTCTGGGCCTCTTGCAACTCCAAATCATGGAATCTGGCAAGTTTGTGTATATCAACATGCAATGCACGCACGCACACCCGTTTTCAAGTGCAGCACACATTAGATGCTAGTGTGCACCACACCTGATAATCAGTACTTCAACACACCTAATTTTCAGGTACGAGCCCCGCCACGCCACACCATCTAGAGCAGTGGTATTGCTGGCCTCTTCACATGTCCGCAGCTCAATGAATGCAAAATTCTTGCCCTGTTATGAGGAAGCAGAGGATTTATAAATCAGATTTCTGTCAGGGTGTGCCAGTCATACCAGGGTCAATGTGGGAAGGCAAGTGTCTGAAGACAAGCTTTGTAAATTGTACCGCACAGGGCTGCTCCACCTCAATCAACCCAAAGGAAATGAGCAAGCACCCGGATGCAAATGCTATGGTGAAGAGAATTCGAAAAGGCACAGGCCATGTTTTATGGTGGTGAGTGTTAAGCTTCTAATATGCAAGCAGTCAAGCCTGCCAATATTGACTAATTGCTGAGAGCGAGGTATTGTAATTCACATGGAGTCAGAGCTTGCAGCCTTTTTAGCTCCATGTCGTGTGCGCCTCTAACATCTATCAAGGTGGCCTTAGACATGGGACGAATTCCTTCTCGCCCTTACTGGTGTAATCTTGCAGAAGATTACAGGCTGTCCTGGACCTGCTGGAAAAATAGGAAGGACTTCTTAGTGCAGAAGTCGATGATTCAATTCCTGAGTCTGTGAAAAAACTATGTGCCTGAACTGGAAACCTGTCCTATTGAATGAGGAAAAAAATGATACTGCCGCTGCCATTCCTGAACTACCTCAATGTCATCTACACATCACGAAGCCAACTTAGGCATTTTGGGCAATCAGAACGGCTGTACCTGCAATGCCTCCTGCCTCTGCTAGTAAATGGTTAAACAGGCCTTTGAGCTCATCCTGTGTGCGAGTTGCATTTTTAATCTGTCATGACAAGGCAGGGTTTTATTGCTCAGCTGCAAGTATGGGCCAATTCAAAAAGGTGCATCCACGATCAGCATTTGGCAGCTGTGTGTGACCTCTCTTGGCAGCAAAATTATTCGTTAAACAAGGAATTTGATTGCTGCATAAGAAGTGCCCATCCAGAGCCAGCTGCAGCAATGGCACTGCAAAGGACAAAACAGCATCCAGTACTGTACCTCAGTGACCCCAGTCTCGGGCAAGTTCCCCACATCTGCAAAAAAAGACACTTCATCACTATTACTCAAGACGTGAAGAAAGCAGTCGGTACTGGTCAGCAATGTGTATCGGCTGCTCAACCACAAACCCACAGAGACGCTTTGCGTTTTTCACGACAATTGGATCATAGCCTCCGATCCTCTGCTGCAGAATTCCTGAAAGAGGGAATACAATAATGTGGTTTGAATAAGCCTGTTAGGAGAGGCAGTTGACAAAACCTCCTCGGCTTTGCCGGCGAGTGTGTTCAAACACTTGTTCTCGCAAGGCCACACCTGCCCATCCTCTGTAATGGGAAAGTTTCTTGCGCAGCAGCAGGACCTCAGCCTGGCTCTGCGGCTCCTGTATGTTGGTGTGCTGCTGCTGCTGCTGCTGGCGTTGTCTGCCGCCTGCAGCTGCAGCGCCGGCTGTTGCATGCATTCTTCTCCTGTACCCAGGCAAATTATAGCCCCAATCCTCGATCCAGTCATGCGATCAGACTGTTGCAAAAGTCATTGCATTGAGTCAGGCTTACGTCTGTGGCAATCCTTGGCGCTTGCTAACGCACGGAAGTTCGGTGGTCCAGATCAGCAGATAAATCAATACCCAAATTGTTTCTTATGATTTATAAAGAGCGCTGATCGCTGTCCGATTTGATTGCTCGATCAGCCTAATTACCGATATCTGCAAATTTCCGATATGCCAGATGTAGGCCAAGCCACACCAAGACTGATCTGCGCAGAATGCTCAGAATGCTCATTCAATGAGCAAAACACTGAATGAGCAAAACAACCTTTCCAGGATAAACTATGTACATGTTTATTATAGAATGAAGTAGTATATGATAGTACATAGTATATGATAGAAGCGGTAGAAAGAAAAGAAGTGGTATATAGTTACGTAACTAAATCATCTACCTAACTAATGATAAGGTAGCGCTGCCACTCTAGCGCAAACTGTTGAATGAAGGTGATGAGCTAGTTTGGACTTGAAGAAGCATGCCATGCTTACTGTTGCGCAATTTTGTTTGTGTGTCTTTAACGGGCGCAAGTGAGGCTGGCATATGTCAGGAGCATAAAAGACTGCGTGACAAACGTGCTGCAAATAATGTCCATGACAAAACATGTTTTCTTCTTATGTCAGCCACATCACAGATGTAGAAGCATGTTCGTGTCCTAGATCTAAAAGTTAAGACCAATTTGCTAATTGCCGCAACGTTGTTAACACTTCTACTCATGGCCAAGTTGTTTTTCATTTCGCTGAAAGCTCGAAGGAGGTGCTTTCTTCCTTTTGTTGCGAACAAATCTCTTGTGTTTATCTCTGATATAACGTGTTCATTTCAGGTTGGTGCCAGCAAGCCAAGTAGTCAAACCGTCTAGCTAACGTGCTACCCTGTGGACATAAACTTCGGAGCCAGGGATCAGTTTTTCTTTTAACAAAGCTCAATTCATGGGTGTCTTGATTGATTAGGATCAAGCGCATCTTGCGCCTGGACCTCTTCCTGAGAGTGTTGAAATATCTGGGACTGCGGGCAGCATCGGGCCAACAACTTTTTGATGAATTATGTCCCTGAGACCTGTTAGGCTGCTTGCTGAACAGATTCGATTGACCTGCCTCCATGCTGCCCATAGCGGAGTTCTCTCAGCCAAATTATATTGAGGAAGCAAACATTCTGAAGCTTTACGTTACACTGTATACACCATTTAGTCAGGCACCTGGAAAGGCCACTTATACAGCAGCAGGGGAAAGATGAAGGTTTGACAAGCCTGGTACAACTTCCTGCAGGTGCAGGCGCAGCCCATGCACAATACAAGCAAGGATCAAGGCACCACAGTAGAAATTACAAAGCCTTGGCATAGCTTGCCTGAAAGAGAAAGCAAAAAACTTCATTTCCTGGAATGCAAGTCTTACCCCCCTCCTCTGCACACACTTAGTTGTTACACGCAATATGCACAGAAGTCAAGAGCAATTCACAAACAAGTCACCAACAAGGCCTTCAAGCAAAGAACAAATGCTGATCACCTGACAAGACAAATGCTGCAAAATGTAGAGATTGGCCTGAATAAGCTATTAAATCACATAAGACCAAGAGCACTCATCGCAAGGATGCAAGTAAGACCCCACTATCAGCAACAGGCCCACACATCTTTGGCATGCCGTGACTGACAGGCCCCTGTTCAGATGCTTGCAAAGCCTAAAAACACTTCCAATGCCTTTGCGCCTAAGCAAGGCAACCACACGCAATGACCAGGCTCAGCCAGGAAAACCCAAGACCACAAGACCAAGGTACAACACATGAGGAAGGCGAGAAATATGAGACATAAAAGCCCAGGACCTGCACGCCCTCCTCCTTCTTTGAGGTCTCACTGAGCAACAATTTTCTGGTACAAGCATTGTTTTGTAAATCTCACAATCTTATTTCTTTTGAATGGTGGGACATCAATGTTGCCATTGCGCGGTCTCCAGTCCTACACCCCTCAAGCAGTGCAAGGAGCCCGTCAAGCCATCGCAGGAGGAGCCACTTCAGAGCCTCTTTGTGCCTGCAAGTGGATAGTGACCCATTACATGAGTGAACACCTGGTGGCCAGTCACTGTGCTGCTCAAGTGGTCTTGATACCCAACAACCAGTCTGGTATTACAGCCTGCCTGACGGTTGCTCCTGCACCATTGTGCAGCGCACACCTTCACTGCTTCGGCAAAGTTGTCCTTGGCGCGCTGCTCCAAGTCTCCAAGCTCCGCCTCGTCACGCCAGATGGGCTCCAAGATGTGCCCAAAGACGTTGCTGACACCACTGCGTTAGTGCATGGGCATCCAAATATGATGCAAGCGCTCAGACCCAAGCAGTTAATTGATTCCGCCTCAATTTGCACCACACATGACATTAGCTTCATCAGCAAGTAAATGAGCAGGAGGACCCATCCAGGTGAAATAGAATGCTCAGGCACCAAACCTACATGCGCACATGGCCATCAAAGCACGGACTTGCTGGCCTATGCGCAAAGTGGCAAAACCAGGAACATCCCAACAAATATGCTTGCACTGTAAGGCACATCCCAGCCCGCACACCTGTCCACACCAAAGCTGGCCAGCTCCAAAGATGGCAGGGAGGCAGGAACAGGGGTGCCTTCTGGGTGGTCCTTGGTCTCATGGTGGTATACGCGTGTGGTGAGCACCTGTTTGCATTAGGACAGCTGCTGTCTAAGGATGGTCCTTGGTCTTATGGTGGTACACGCGGGGTACATGTATCTGAAATAATCATCGTCAAGATCATGGTGGTCCTTGGGCTCATTGGTAGTATATGCATGTGGTCAGCGCCTGCTTGACGTGTAAGGTGGGAGGGGTTGGGCAGAGCACACACTGACTGCTAAAAGCAACCGGCCAACGCGGATACCTCCCACTTACAGGAGCATCTCCACCTGCCTGCACGCTCTATGCCTATCCAATCTGTCTTGCCAGCAAGCCAGAGTACCATGACAATGGACTGAGCCTACTGCCGCCTGCAGTGGCTGTGCCACAAAGTATTGTAGTGTATACACCCACCTGCCCAGTAGAGGTGAAGACCTCAAGCATGGAGTGGTCCAAGTACACGCGCAGCCTGATGGGCTGAAGCATGCCCCCCATGGCAGCTTTGCTCCTTATACCCTGACCACCATTGCCGCACCCCGCGCTGCCCGAGCCGCCTTTGATGCCGCTGCTGCTTCCCATGCCTGGCCACAGCAGCAGTTGGCCGCCCACGCTGTGGCAGCCACGCACATCCAAGGGGCGATGCTCGGCGTCCATGTCACCTGTGCGCGTGCGAGCACGTATGCACAGAATGTTAGGGGTCAGTGAGAATTGATAGAGGCTTGGCGCTTGGTCAACGATCGCCCAGGGTCGGCATGGCAGGCAGGGCAGGGTGCAGGAGGAGCACCTGGCCTTCTTGCGCAGCTTGTCGTGTAGATAGCCTACTTGCGCAGCTTGACGCGTGGCAGGCTGGGCAGGGTGCAGGAGGAGCACCTGGCCTTCTTGCGCACGCGTCAAGCCTACATGCGCAGCTTGACGCGTGGCAGGATGGGCAGGAGCAGCACCTGGCCCGGCCATCTTGCGCAGCTTGACACGTGCACGGCTCATGCGCAAGTCAAGCTGAGTGCACAAAAAAAATGAGATGAAGCAGAAGGGTGACAGCGGCAGCAGTGACAGCAGCAGCAGGAGGCCACAGCTTTGTGCAGCATCAGGGCTGGGTGCGCGCACCTTCCACAGAGGTCAGGGCTTCATGCAGCAGCATTGGTGACCCTTCAGGGGCCTTGCTCCTATGGGCCGTCTCACCGGCATCAGCTTCTTCACTGCTCATGTACACTCTGCAAAGGGAAAAGGGAGATCGATGCTGGCATGTCAGGATTTAGCGGAAACGGGCTGTCTGCTCGCATGCTTTGGCCAGACATGATCAGTGCTCTTGGGATCCCTAGCAAAACAGGGCACATGTTGCTATGATGTGGCCTTGCTGCTAAGGTGGGCGTGCTGTGTGTGCACACACGCAGGGAGGTGTGCTCATAGAGGAACTCCACTCTTATCAGACCCACCTAGATGTGGCATTCATGGCATCGTAAGTGGCCACAGGGGCAGCACAAAGAATCTCCAAGTCCTCCATCCCTGCACACAACAGCAATATGCACTAACATGTTGATTGTTGATCGTATCACCACTCCAATGGTCTTTCCCTAAGCTCTAGAACTCTCAACTCTGATGCAGCACTCAATGTAGGAACTGTCAGCTAGCTGCGCTAGCAGGGCAGCTACAACATGCATGGCTGTGCAGGAAACAGGCAGCCTGCTGCTGGTGTTTCTATAGTGCCTCAGCAATGCTGCCTTGCTTGGGTAATGCCTAAATGGCCTCCAAAAAGATTTGCCCTGATGGAACAAGCACACGTGCGCACATAAAACAGCAGCAAGCAGGCTAAAAACGTATGCAGGAAAGACGCACCATCACTGAACACCACCTCCAGGCGTGCATGGCGCCAGTCATAGAGCAAGGCTGCCCCGTGGCGCCCGCTCGCCTCATGCTTGTTTGTGGGCACTGGAGTAGGAGAACCATGGCAAAAAAGCGTGACTGAAGGCACTAGAGCAGGACGTGTCAGGATAAAGTGCTTTCCTGCACAGATCTAGAAACAAAAATGCTCAACCGCTCCATTGGAAGCAACAGCAGGGCAATATTACAGGAATACGTTGCTAGAGTTTTGCGCTGAGGTAAGGCAGATGTGCAAGTATTTCACATGGCCGCAGCAGAAAAGGCACATCATGCTTGTTGCGGACTTATGCCATTACAACACAAAGCTTTGTTTTCGCAAGCAGATCTGAAATCACAGAGGATTCATTAACGATCGGTGCCATAGGTTTTGCACCACCCCTGCAGCAGCACTCATGCCATTACAACACAAAGCGCAAGGTTAGCATTGGATTTGCAGGAGTGCTTGAAGCTCACCGCTTTGGTTTGAGCGAATCATCAAGCCAGTTTTTGCAACACTGCCATTGTGCAAGGTGGCAGGCGGCTCCAAGGTCAACTCCAGCTCCTGCGCAAGCAGCACGCCGTCTGTTTGTCGGTGTAAGGGCCATTCACACCTTGGACCAAGGTCCTTAGTGCTTGTGTCAGAGGCTTGAGGTCTCTGGCTCTAGTCTTGGTTTTTGATGGGGAAATGGTCACGGCCTCCTGCTTTGGGACCTATCCTGTCTACTTCATTCATGCTTCTCTTTCAGTTTGCGTCAGGCCAACTTTTTTGGTGAATCAAGAGTGCACGCACAGCATCAACAACCCTGCCAGCACCTCTGCAACAAAGCAAAGCCCCGCAATAAACTATTTGCAGGTCCTAAAGTGAACTTGGCAGCAATGGATTGCAGCAGGCAAGGGTAGCCAGCCTGGGCAGGCTGGCAGCGGCTGGGCATGGGTTGCCCGGTGTGATCAGGTGGTGCTCTGCACCTCTGCACAGCAGTCAGTGATGCAGGCGCACCAGGTGGGGGCAGGAACCGAGCTCCTTGGGCAGCTTCAGAGGGCGTCCAGCACTAAGGGGCACACATGTGCCCTGCGGCTGTGGCTGCGGCGCAGGCGCTGCTGTAGCACTGGACCCGATTTTAAAGGAGGCATCCGCGTGAAGGTGGACAGGGCTGCCCTCTTTGCCCTCATCCCGGGCGTCGCTGCTGCAGCAGCCACTGCCGCTGCTGGCAGCCAGGCTGCTCGAGCTGCTGAAATTGCTGTGGTTGTTCACCTGCACCCAGATGGTTACAGTGTCGCCCATGCCCAGGCGCCAGGTACTCTGGCGCAGCCGACTCAGGCATGGCAATGGCTCCTGAGGTCAGAGCAAGGGTTGTGAACTGAGGGCAGGAACAGGGTGTGACACTGGTGGGTTTTGTTCAATGTGGGGAAAGCACACTTCCTGTGATGGCAGCGGCCTAAGACAGCATCCAGTGGGAGGTAAGGGAAGGGAAGATGAGGCGGCAAGGGACAAGCTTGTGTGAGCAAAAGGCAAGTAAGGGAACATCAGATGAGTGCAGGAAGAGCCAGAAAGTGTTTGAGCGGACCCACACCTGCCAGAGCATGCCAGGGATGTGGGGGTGGCGCCAGATGAGGCGGGGCACGGACAGGCAGGACCCATAGTCGTACGCCTTGGGCATCCCGGGCCTGCCGCACAGACCAGAATCCAGATGAGCAGGACGCTACGTACAAGCTAGATGGCGAACATGCGCAAGAGGACGCACCTGGGTCCACTAGCCTCACAACAGCAGGAAGCGGCACAGCACAACCACTGTCCACCTACCACCCACTGCATGCCATGGCCCACGGCCAGCAGCATGCATGCCTCAGGCTTGGGTACAATAAATTGCTGTGCGTGTGGCCAGCAGCATGCACACCAAACGCTCTGACCAATTCTGGTCTTAAGTGACAAGCTCTCACAGCTTGTGTGCTTTGCCCTCACGACCACAGACGTTCCCTCAGTGGATGCAGGTTGCAAATTTGCAGACAAGGTGGTGTCTTTGTCTGGGCTTTTTAGGAGGCTCATCACAGACAGAGACATGTGCCTTACTAGACTTGGCACAAGGATTCCTGTGTTTGTAGTTAGCACCATGCAGCCACGCGCTTCGGTGCAAAACATGCTGACATGCCGTGCTTGTAGCCAGGAAACTGCACACGCACGCTGCCCCCTTTTGATTTCCTTTCAACGTCCTTGTAGCAGAGCTTACTGCACACACCTTCCACTCTCCTGGCACCAGCCCCACATCACTAGTCGACCTGCAAGGCAAAATGGAGCGCAAGCATGTTCTTCGTTGAGCGGGCCTGCCTACGACACCAAGCATGATGGTAGGCCTGCAGCAAACAGTAGAGGTAATTCACCAGTTGACCCGCAAGAACCCACAACAGAGTGCAAGCATGTCATTGATCAAGCCTGCCTGTGATACCATGCAAGATGGCAGAGCTGCAGCAAACAGTCAAGATTAGCAGGGTGGCAAGAAGGACATGTATGAGGAGTGCAAACGTCTCAGTAAACTGACGTGGGCTGCATGCTACTCACACCGTGGAACAAATGTAATCTGCATGGCAGCAAACCTGGCTTATCCTAAGTCTAAATCAAGGGCTCACGCATATGGCACCTAAAGCCTTAAAGAAGGCCTCATGCGTGGCACCAAAGTATGGGCCAAAGGACGGCACACACCATGGGGGTCGTTGGTGAGCACGTTGGGCGCGTAGAATGTACAGCCTTGGGGACCACCTCCCAAATCCAGTGGATGTGGCCCTGCAAGGAGGATCGAGTGCAGGCAATGCAGGCTTAAGCACCCCTGTAGCTCATTTCATGCAAAAAGGGAAATGGTGGGCGATTATTATGGATGATCTAGTGCGCTAGGAGATTGGCGTGCGCTTCAGGTGCGGCTGGAAAGGTGCAGGAACAAAGGCAGAGCAGATGGTGGGGGTGAAGGAAACATTTTAGATTGCTGGCAAAAAGGATAGGAAGAAGTGCCTTACGGAGTGTGAGGAATAGGAAGGGTCTCTATTGCTCTGGTGACCAAGAAGTGGGGATGGCGTGCACTGCTAAAACACCTGGCACACATTCTTGTACCTGATGCAGTGCTCATGTCAAACCTCAAGGTCTTGGGGTTGTAGCTGCCCAGGAAATACACAGGGGTGTAGTGAGAGTGGTCGGGGCACACCTGTCAAGGCACAAGCAGAAGGAAACACATGGCCACCAACATTGCTGGCCCAAATGCACTGGACACGCACAGAGATGCAGAGCACTGCCACTGGCTATGTATGCGCAAAGCACATGTTACCAGCACTGAGCGTCCACTGGCACTCTGCTTAGCAGGTTTTGTTGTTTTAGCTGCAATGAAAACAAAGGACATGGTCATTTGCTCAGCCAGGCCGGCTGATCCTGGAGCACATGTTACATATAAAAGCCAAAAAAACATGCAAGAGAGCTTGTCGGACATAAGTGCAACGATGCCTGCAACCATATTGCATACGTTTCATTACATCGTAAGCCTTTCATGCCTATGGTTTTGACCCCGTCCCTAAATGCCAACAGCACCTGCGCATTCCGTGGATACTGATGCATTAGATGATCTGACTTTGCATATGCTTCCTTTTTTCAATGCATGCTGAGAGGACCCACCACAAGCATGTGCTGTTCAGGGGTAGATGTCATCTTAAACTGGGGGTGATCCTTCACGGGCTGGAACAGTGGACATTCCTGAGGGTGTTGGGTGTATTGCATGAACATTAGACAAGCTGTTACTTCCAGAATGCAGAGGCAGATCAGCGCGCACACGTTTGTTGTGATGTATGTTGCAGGCCCTTAGCATATGCTCTAGGGCGCATGCGCCTCTGGATTTGATTGCTCTGGGGCAACTCTTTTGCTGCTGCTGGCTTGTGCCATTGAACGGTCAAAGTGGCATTTTAACGATCAAAGTGGCATCGTTGGGTCTTTACGGAAGCTGCCGCTGGGGTCAGTTGCATCCACTGCCTCAGATTTGCATTGTGTGCAATCATGTTTTTTGCTATCATTTCAAGGGAACATGCCTGTAAGTACTAGTGCTTACCCAGACAGCCCCTGTGGTACCATCTCCCTGGCACAGATCACCCTCATACTTCCAACCTGCATGCATTGATTGTGTGACAGTCTTATCAGCAGGCCAACTTTGATCACCTTGACCCGAGACACACTTACCCCATTAACAAGACAGGTGGTGATGCAGTGCTAGCACATACAAATAAGCTCCCCGGCTTTCAAATCCATATCCACACATGTTATGCACACTGGAACAGTGGACAGTGTGGAAAAGCCTATGCGTGATGTAATGGGGCAACCAAAGGCGACGACTTGGCACCATACAAATCCAGCTGCTAAGTCCTGTACCAGAGGTGGGGTTGTCCGCCGTGTAAACCATTGCCGCTCCACGCTTAGGGTTCTTATAACCAGCACCGATAATCATCGTGTACTTATCATGCAGGCCATCTCCTGGCCGTCCAATCTGCGCGTGTGATTGTGCTTTTATTTTTGGATGGAAATGCTCAGGTATGCCTTCCCTGCCTTTCCGCGCGTACGCCAAGTGACCTTACAAAAGCAACATGGGCACTTCAGTTCTTATCTGTCCTCAAAAAGACTGCACTGTGGGTGTGGCCAACCTACACAAAGAACTCGGCACCTTTTCAAACTGGTCGCAGAAAAAGTGAAGAGAAAACAGGAGGGGCGAAGGACCACCCACCAGGAAGGGGTCTCTCCAGCCGGTTAGGTCACCTTGAGGAGGATGTAGTAGCAGCGCCTCCTTGCCTTTTGTCCTGAAGCACGATATGCAAAAAATGCCAGTGGAATGCAGCGTTCTGCTCACACACACCATAAGCGTCCAGTGTGTATGCATGGCATAGGCCAAAGAAGAAAAATAGGCAGACATGTTGAAACATGGCATGCTGCAGCGCTCCATCCCAGTCAGGTGGGCGAACCAAAACTTACCAGTCTAGTAGTAAGGGATCAGTGCCTGCAGAAAGCACGCAGCAAGATGGGACATTAATGAGGAGCTTGATAGAAGGCAGCAGCAATTCAGAGCTAGTCTCTGAGAGAGCTGATTCACGATGCAAGAAACGTGTTGGCATGCATGCTTTCATGGGCTGGCAAAGCACTGCGGAGACATTAGAGCCAGTTCAAGACAGTTCAACAATATGTCATGATTTAAACTGGCGCCTTACAGCAGCTTACACTCTGGGTCCAGCCTTTTCTGCGCACTAGGAGCTGTACCCAAAAACATCCCAGCGCAAAGCTCGCATGTTTGGAGGCAGGGCCAGCACAGCCCTGCATCCATCCCCAAGTCCTTCCATCCTCTAGCACCTGAGCTCCCATCCTCAGGCAGGAACAGGCCCATGAAGGTGGCACGCACCGGGCTGAGCTACGGCAAATTGCTGGCTCTCAAAGATGTCGTTGCCGAGGTCCAGCGCTGCAGGGGGCCAGGAAGCTTCCGGCGTGTCCTGCACCCACAGCAGCAGGGTTCTCATTCTTGGTAGGAGCAGCAGCAGCGGCAGCTGTCAAGCTGTGCTTGCTCTAGGGCCCATACTCATGCAAGGCACGAGACTCATGGAGCTACCTGCTGGGGGCGAAAACCTGGGAGTTGCTTCGTGCAGGATGGGAGCCACAGGAATATGTGTCTTTGTGCAGGATGGGAGCCAGGAATACGTGTCTTTGTGCAGGATGAGAGCCAGGAATATGTGTCTTTGTGCAGGATGGGAGCCAGGAATACATGTCTTGCAGGATGGGAGCCGGGTGTTGTGCAGGATGGAAGCCAGGAATATGTGTCTTTGTGTCCTTCTGAAGCAAACATACTGCTTGAGGCACTGTGTTTGCCCGGTGACTTTCACACGATTAACAGCAACAAGATCAGCATGGCAGCATTCAGGGGGTAGAAGGGTGTGTCTTACGCTTCAAATGCAAAACTATGTGTGACTGGCGACCATTCGCAGGATGAGCAGCTTAGGCCCCAAGAGCGAAGTGCAACGCAGAATTAGTGTTGCATACTGGCATGCAACTGCTCTGGCACCGACTTGGATTGCCGTGACCATAATCCAGACCAGGGTTGTCATATGCATGCATGCAAGATCAGCATCAGTGTTGAATGTTGAATGAGCGCCTCAGATTGACGAGCCCCCCCCCCCGGGTCCTT
>LFCJ01001730.1_pt1 | contig 15485 bp, 13 predicted proteins | sample 643141 | NCBI WGS metagenome assembly LFCJ01 (sample SAMN03766243, study PRJNA286221) | soda lake metagenome | biome: soda lake; feature: Kulunda steppe; material: water; isolation source: sample B1-Br-g2 brine of Lake Bitter-1 | place: Russia: Kulunda steppe | collected 2010-07 | reverse complement strand
TGCCGTAGAGGCCGACGAGGGTGTCGAGCGCCTTCAGCCCGATGTCGATGAGGATGAACGCGCCGAGCAGTTTCCCGAGCCCGGCGAGCAGTTCACGGCTCAGGTGGTCACCGAAGAACTTCGAGCGGGCGACGTAGAGCGCGACGACGAGGCCGAGTCCGCTCACGACGGCGGAGATGATGAATATCACCGGGAAGACGCCGGTGTGCCAGTAGCTGATCGAGTGGTTGACCGCGAACAGGAGTCCGGTCCCGCCGTGGACGAAAAAGATCGCCAGCGGAATTCCGAGGATTCCGAGTCGCTTGAGCCACTTGCGGTCAGTCGCGACCGCCTCCTCGGAGACGTCAGTTCGGCCGAGCGTGAGGAGGCCGGCCAGCTTCGCGCGGATGCCCGATCCCGTCTCGCTGACGGTCACGAGGTCCTTGCGCATCGAGAAGTAGAGTTCGCCGGTCAGGACGCCGATGTACACCGCGTAGGCGTGGACCTCCCAGGAGAGGACCGACATCCCCTGTCGGTGGAGGAGCGGGGCGAACGAGCGATCGATCCGACCGAGGTCGGACTGGACGAACAACAACGCCACGATCATGCTGATAATCGCGACGAACAGCGCGTCGCGTTCGATCGCGTGTAAACTCCGCATCCCGAGGACGTTCGCCATCGCGCTGACGAGGAACGCCCCTGCCGAGAGCCCGACGAAGTAGATGTAGAAGGCGATCCAGACCCCCCAGGGCACCTCCGCCGTCAGATTGGTCTCGAGCAGCCCCGTCGTCAGCCGCACGTAGAGGCCGTAGAGGCCGACGACGAGCAACACGGCGAGGATCGCGTACCAGCCGACGCGGACGCGTGAATCCTGAAAGCCGAAGTTGTACGATCGTGTCGACATGGTTATTTCAGGTAGTACATGTTGGGGTCTGTCCCCTGCTCTTCTTTCAGGCGGAAGGCCCGCTGATCGCTCGCCATCTCCGAGACCTCACTCTCCGGGTCGGCGAGGTCGCCCATGTAGCGAGCGTCGCCGATACAGGTCTCGACGCAGGCGGGTTCCTCGCCGCGCTCGAGACGGTGGTGACAGTAGTTACACTTCATCGCTTGCCCGGTCGTGTCCTCGAAGGTCCGTTCGTTACCGTACTCGGGGACCTCGACTTTCCCTTCCTCGTCGAACTCGTCCTGGTAGTCTTCACCGAAATCGAAGTAGCGAGCGCCGTAGGGACAGGCGACGAGACAGTACCGACAACCGAAACACCGGTCGTAGTCGATCGTGGTAATCCCGTTTTCCATCTTGTAGGTGGCCGTAATCGGGCACACCTGGACACACGGCGGGTTCTGACACTGCAGACACGGCCGGGGCATGTGCGTCCGGGTCACGTTCGGGAACACGCCGTGTTCCTGTTCCATCACGACGTTGTAGCTCACACCCGGCGGCGTCCGGTTTTCGGCCTTGCACGCGGTCGTACACGACTCACAGCCGACGCACTTCTCGAGGTCGATAACCATCCCCCACTGTGGGATGTGATCGTCCTCGGAGGGTTCCTCGTCGACGTCCTCGGCGACGTCGGGGAGGCTGCAGGCGTCACAGGAGAGCGTCTCCGCGGTCTCCTCTCTGATCGTCTGCTGGACCCGATCGACCGCCGGGTTCGGCGTCTGCTCGTAGTCCTCACCGAACTCCGAGACGGCGACATCGTCGTATTTCCCCCAGTACTCGTCGCTCGACATTTCGCCACTCGAGACCCGCCTGGCGTCGGCGGCCATCATGATCCCCAGATCCGTACTGTACTCGGTCTTTTCGAGTTCCTCGAGGGATTCCTCGAGGTGGTCCTCGAGGAGGGTCTCGTAGTTCTCGAGTGAGTCGCCGGCTCCCATCGCGTTCGTACTCGGATCCGACTGGCTCACGGGCGCTCACCCTTGTTGGCCGTCGGTCGGTCCCGTGGCTGTGTGAGTTCCCCAGTTGACCATCCATCGACGGTGGACAGAGAAGAGAATCCACCTCGATCGTTGCGTGGCTGGTTTGCCATCACTGAAAGACTCTCCGACGACTGTGTAGCCGTTCATCTAAACGTGTTTCGCGTTTTAAGTACGATCGCACCGAACGTCGGGAGTTACTCCGATCACCGAGTGTCGACGAGTTGTTTCATCAGCTTCGACTCGGCACGGCTCAGTCGCTGTGACAGGGCGGACTTGGAGATGTCGAACTCCTCGGCGAGGTCAGTGAGGGACTTCCCGCCGGAGGGTTCGTAGTAGCCGCCCTCGATCGCACGCTCGAGTGCGTCCCGCTGTTTGCCCGTCAGCACCGAGACGTCGACCTCGAAGACCTGTTCGATGAGGTCCGCGTCGCTGTCGGCGTCGGTGAGCCGACGGAGGCGGACACTCTCACAGGTCGATCGGAGTTCGTCGACCACGTCGGCGACCGTCGCGGCGTCGGGGGCGAACGTCCGGATGACGAAGGAGTTGTCCCTCGTACGGCGAAACCGGGGAATGCAGCCGTGAGTCGAGAAGACGAGTCCCGGACAGTAGCTACAGGCCCGACGGTTGCAGTGTTTCGTCACGACGCCGTCGTCGTCCTGGCCGTCGAGGGTCACGTCGCAGTGACACTCCCCGTCGTGAAACTGGATATCCAAAGCGAGTATATCGCTGTCGAGGGTATCGAGGAAACACGGCCCGCCACGTTCGACCTCGAGGACCGCCTGCACCGTTCGATCCTCGAGAGTGGAACCAGGCGAACACGCCCCGCTCGAGGGGTCCGTCTTGCTCATAGCACCCGACGGCGCCGCCGCGTGGTCGTCACGAGGGGCAGCCCCGGGGTCACTCCCCGCGTTCGATATCCGCGTAAGCCAATGGATGTATATATCGAAGACATATTGGTTTGACTGGCGTTTGGTACGATTATCTGTTACGGTCGAGGTTCATACGTCTAGTAGAGGGAGAAATATTTGTGTGTAGTACGTATACTCCGGAGGGGATCAATACTATTTTGATGGGGTTTTCGGCGCACGGTCCCGGTGTTGCTGTTGGTGCTCGCCCCGGCCGACCCGAGTGGGCGACGACTACCGGTCCCAGGCTGGAACGATCAAACCTGGAGACGTCCCCGGGTATCGGCAAAGCGGGAGACGAAGCTCGCGAAGACATAACTGAGCGTCACGAGGAGTGCGACACCGCCGAGTAGGTGAACGAAGACGGTGGCGACGGCGGAGCCGCCGACGAAAAACGCTAGCGGAGAGACGATCTGAGCGACGACGATCAGCGGGATCACGGTGCCGAGCAAGAGCGTGATTCCCCAGCGTTCGTCCCACTGATCGTTCGAACCCTCGTTCGTGTCCGGAGGTGCATCCTCGAGTGACAGTTGCCACTGGTCACCGTCGTGGACAGTCATAACTGCGTCGCCGAGAATGTCCGTCAACGTTGCCGGCGTTCGGCCGACGTGATCGAGCAGTCGCACGAGACGGCTGTCCGTCGGCCACGTCTGTGGCGGGACGGTAAACGTCCGCGTGAACGAGTCGCCACTCGGCAGGAGAAATTCGATCTCGATGTCGTCTCCAGCGTTCGGTCGTCCCTCCCCCGGCAGCCGCAGTTCGCGGATCCAGGCCTCTTCTCGTTCGGCGTTTCTTCGATACCCCTCGAGTTGGTCGGCGAACCGTTCGAGTGCGTCGGCGTCGGTCGCCGCGTCGTCGACTTCCCTCGCAGTTCCCGCGAGAAGATCGCGCTCGCGCTCCGGATCGAGTTCGACCACCGTCTCCGTGTTCCGTTCCCGTTCCACCTCCTGTTCGTCCATGATGTGTCTCGACTACGCACTCGAGGGTTTTTGCTGTTTCGCAGGTGTTGGGTTAGTTCCGATAGCGGTGACCATCCGGACACGCGATACGAAAGCGAGACCCGGTTTTGCACTCACCGACCACGACCCGTCACAGCGAACTCGGAAACTATTTCATCCGGGGAACAGGCCTTCGAGTATGTTCGTCCTCGTCAACCTGAAGACGTATCCGTGTGACCCCCTCGCCATCGCACGGGCGGCCCGAGAGGTCGCCGAGACGACCGCGGCGAGAATCGCCGTCGCCCCGCAGGCCGCCCACATCGAACGGGTCGCCGGCACGGGCGTCGAGACCTGGGCCCAACACGTCGACCCCATAGACTACGGGAGCAACACCGGCCACACGCTCGCGGAGACGGTCGCCGACGCCGGCGCGGTCGGGACGTTGATCAACCACTCCGAGAACCGACTGAAACTCGCCGACGTCGACGGCTCGGTGCGGGCGGCCGACCGCGCCGGCCTCGAGACCGTCGTCTGTGCGAACAACCCCGCCCAGATCGCTGCCGCGGCGGCGCTCGGCCCCGACGCGGTCGCCGTCGAGCCCCCGGAACTCATCGGCACCGGCACGCCAGTCAGTCAGGCCGACCCCGAGATCGTCGAGGGTGCCGTCGAGGCCGCCGAACACGTCGACACCGAGGTCTCGGTCCTCTGTGGGGCCGGCATCTCGACCGGCGACGACGTCGTCGCTGCCGGCGACCTGGGCTCGGAGGGCGTCCTGCTCGCCAGCGGCGTCGCGAAAGCCGACGATCCGACGGCGGCACTCGAGGACCTCGTCGCCCCGCTGTAGCCGCCGACGTACCAACTCTGTTAGGTGTGTCTGACGTACGTTTAAGTTGCCGAGAGAGTCCCTAGTAGGTATGTCGAAAAATCGCGTCGAGGACCTCGAGTCGACGGTCGCCGAACTCGAGTCGACGGTCGAGGGACTCACCGACGAACTCGTAGAGGCCAAAGAACGGATCCGCGTCCTCGAGGCCGAACTCGACGCGGAGACGCCGACTCGAGGGGCGACCCGGCGGACGGACGGGACGCCGGAGGCGTGTGCGGACGAGGTCGCCGAGGCGACGGCGGAGGCGACGGAGGAAAAAGAGGAAACGGAAGACTCAGGTGGGGACGACATTATCGTCGCATAACGTCCCGGCGGGCGGACCGACTTTCAGGAGACCATGTACATCAAAGCGATCGTCCTGGACGGGTTCAAGAGCTTCGGCCGGAAGACGAAGATACCCTTCTACGAGGATTTCACCGTCGTCACCGGCCCGAACGGCTCCGGGAAGTCGAACATCATCGACGCCGTCCTCTTCGCGCTCGGCCTCGCCCGGACCCGTGGGATCCGCGCGGAGAAACTGACCGACCTGATCTACAACCCCGGCCACGAGGACGGAGCCCGGACGAGTGGCCCGGCCGAAGCGATCGTCGAGGTCGTCCTCGATAACTCCGATGGGACACTTTCTCGCTCGCAGGTCACGAACGCCGCCGGCAGCGACGACGTCGGCGACCTGGGGGAGATTCGTATCCGCCGACGGGTCAAAGAAACCGAGGACAACTACTACTCCTATTACTACCTCAACGACCGCTCTGTCAACCTCTCCGATATCCAGGACTTACTCGCCCAGGCCGGCGTGACCCCGGAAGGGTACAACGTCGTCATGCAGGGTGACGTCACCGAGATCATCAACATGACCCCTGGGTCCCGTCGGGGAATCATCGACGAGATCGCGGGCGTCGCGGAGTTCGACGCGAAAAAGGAAGACGCCTTCGAGGAACTCGAGGTCGTCGAGGATCGGATCGACGAGGCGACCTTGCGGATCGAGGAGAAACGCGACCGACTCGAGCAACTGGCGGACGAACGCCACACCGCGCTTCGCTACCGGCGACTGCGCGAGGAGAAAGGCGAGTACGAGGGCTATCTCAAGGCGAGTGAACTCGAGGACAAACGCGAGGAACTGGCTGACCTAGAGACACGGGTCGCCGACCTCGAGGGCACCCTCGAGGACCGACGGCGCGTTCTCGACGAGCGCCAGGGGAAGACCCTGCGCCTCGAGGAGGACCTAGAGGACCTGAACGCCGAGATCGAACGAAAGGGCGAAGACGAGCAGATCCGACTCAAACGCGAGATCGAGGGGGTCAAAGGCGAGATCGCCCGCCTCGAGGACCGCATCGAGGTCGCCAAAGAGGGGATCGAAGAAGCCGAGTCGAAACGGCGGGAGGCGTTCGTCGAGATCGACCGGAAACAGGAGACGATCGACGACCTCGAGGCCGGGATTCGCGAGATCAAACTCGAGAAGGCCTCGGTGAAATCGGAGATCCAAGAGCGTGAGGGTCTCCTCGAGGAACTGGAAGCCGAGATCGAGGCCGTCGACACCGAGTTCGACGAGCTGAAAGCCGACCTCGCCGAACGCAAAGAAGAGCTAGAGGGGGCCAAAACCGAGAAAAACGACCTCCAGCGCGAGCAGGACCGACTGCTCGACGAGGCCCGCCGGCGCTCGAACGCGATCGAGGGGAAAGAAGCGACGATCGAACGGAAGGAGGCGAGCCTGCCGGACATAGCGGACGAGCGATCTGCCCTCGAGCGGGAGCGAGAGAAGGTCCGGTCGAACCACGAGAACATCGCGGGCGTCGTCGAGGATCTGAAAGACGAGAAACGGCGGGTCCAGTCTGACCTCGAGGACGTCGACGCCGAGATCCAGGCCAAACAGGCCGAGTACGCCGAACTCGAGGCCAAAGCGGGGGAGAGCGGCGACTCCTCGTTTGGCAGGGCGGTGACGACGATCCTGAACGCGGGGATCGACGGCGTCCACGGCGCGGTCGCCCAGCTCGGAAACGTCTCGGGGGAGTACGCCGTCGCGTGTGAAACCGCCGCGGGTGGTCGCCTGGCGAACGTCGTGGTCGACGACGACGTGATCGGCCAGCGATGTATCGAGTACCTCAAATCGCGCAACGCGGGACGGGCGACGTTCCTCCCGATGACGGAGATGCGCGAACGGGGGCTGCCGTCGGCTCCCTCTGATCCCGGCGTCGTCGGCTTCGCCTACGACCTCGTGGACTTCGACCCCGAGTACGCGGGGATCTTCTCGTACGTTCTCGGGGATACGCTCGTCGTCGAGGACGTCGAGACCGCCCGCTCGTACATGGGCGACTATCGGATGGTCACCCTCGACGGTGATCTCGTCGAAAAGAGCGGTGCGATGACCGGCGGCTCCCGGAAGGGGTCGCGCTACTCGTTCACCGAGGGCGGAAAGGGCCAACTCGAGCGCGTCGCGACACAGATTACCCGACTCCAGGACGAACGTGACTCCCTGCAATCGGAGCTGCGAGACGTCGAGGAGCGCCTCGAGACCGCCCGGGATCGAAAGGCCGAGGTCGCCGACGAGCGCCGCTCTATCGAGGCGAAAATCGACGGCCTCGAGGAGAAGAAAACGCGGACGAGAGCGGAGATCGAAGATCTCGAGGACGGCCTCGCGGAGTTACGCGGGAAACGGGAGTCAGTCGACGAGCGGATGACCGAGATCGCCGGGGAGATCGAGGAAGCCGACGCCGAGATCGAGCGCCGAGAGGGGGAGGTAGCGGACCTCGAGGCCGAACTCGCCGACTCGAAGATACCGGAACTGACGAGCCGCCTAGAGGACGTCCGGGCGGAGATCGACGAACGCGAGGACAGACTCGACGATCTGGACGGGGACCTCAACGAACTCGAACTCGAGAAACAGTACGCCGAGGACACGGTCGAGGACCTCCACGGGAAAATCGAGGAGGCCCAAAACCGCAAGGCAGAACACGAAGCCCGCATCGAGGGCTTCGAAGACGAACTCGAAGCGGAACGCGCCGTACTCGAGGAAAAGCGCGAGGCGGTCGAGGACCTCGAGGGGGAACTCGTCGAACTCAAAGCGGACCGCTCGGCGCTCAAAGACGACCTCTCGGAAGCACGGACTGCCCGCGACCAGCAGGCAGACCGGGTAAACACCACCGAGAGCGAGCTCGAGTCGGTCCGCGAGCGCCTCGAGGACCTGGAGTGGGAGATCGACGGACTCGAAGAGGAGGTCGGCGAGTACGACCCAGAAGACGTTCCGGACCACGACGAGGTCACCGAGATGATCGGGGTACTCGAGGCCGACATGGACGCACTCGAGCCCGTCAACATGCTCGCGATAGAGGAGTACGACGAGGTCCGCGAGGACCTCGAGAGTCTCGAGGAGGGCAAGGAGACGCTAGTCGAGGAGGCGGAGGGGATCCGCGAACGGATCGACCACTACGATAGCCAGAAAACGGAGACGTTCATGGAGGCCTACGAGGCCATCGACGAACAGTTCACCGAGATCTTCGAGACGCTCTCGGAGGGGACCGGCCGCCTTCACCTGGAAAACGAGGCGGACCCGTTCGACGGCGGGTTGACGATGAAAGCCCAGCCGGGGGACAAACCCATCCAGCGACTGGACGCGATGTCCGGCGGGGAGAAATCCCTGACCGCGCTCGCGTTTATCTTCGCGATCCAGCGGTACAACCCCGCACCGTTTTACGCCCTAGACGAAGTCGACGCGTTCCTCGATGCGGTCAACGCCGAACGCGTCGGGGAGATGGTCGACGAGCTCGCCGGCGACGCCCAGTTCGTCGTCGTCTCCCATCGCTCGGCGATGCTCGAACGCTCCGAGCGGGCGATCGGCGTCACGATGCAAGGGGACAACGTCTCGGCGGTGACCGGCATCGACCTGCGTGATGGGGTGCCCGCGGATGACTGACGACGGTGAACGGAGTGAACCGCGAGGCGATATTCCGCTGAACATCGCCGGCCACGAGGACCGAAAACCGCCAAGCGAGCGCGACGGGACGACCCTCGAGTTCGACGACGTGCGTTCGACCGAGGACGCCGACGAGGAGGTCGAACCCGTCGAACTGCTCGTCCGACTCGCCGAGGACGGCGAGATCGACCCCTGGGACATCGACGTCGTCAGGGTGACCGACAAGTTCCTCGAGGCCCTCGATACGGCCGACTTACGCACCTCGGGGCGGGCGCTGTTTTACGCGAGCGTCCTCCTCCGGATGAAAAGCGACGCGCTGTTCGCGGTCGACGAGCCAGAAGACGAATCGGAGCTACCCCCCTGGGAGGCCCCGTTCGCCGAGGAGAGCGGTGAGGACGGTGTGCTCGACCCCGGCTTCGACCCCGTCGAGAACCTCGAGGCCGAGATGGACCGCCGTCTCGAGCGCAAGCACGCCCGCGGGAAGCCCGAAACGTTGGACGAACTCGTCCGGGAACTCCGGGAGGCAGAACGTGGGTCGTGGTGGAAACGTTCACGCAGTTACGACACGAGCGATTCGCCGAGTCGGTTCAATCGGGGCACCCAGGAACTCAGTTACCGTTCGGGCGACGACCTGCGCGTCGACGACGAGCCCACGGCCGAAGACGTCACCCACACCGCTCACGAAGAAGACATCGAGGCGGTGATCGACGACGTCGAGAGCGTTCTCGAGGGTCACTACGAGCGGGGACGCGAGGAAGTGCTGTACGCGGAGATCGAAGCGGTCGGTGGTTCGCGCGTGATGACCTATCTCGCCTTGCTCTTTCTCACACACCGCGGTCGAGTCCTCTTGGACCAGGACGAACTCTTCGGCGATCTCTGGATCGAACGGGCGACGGTAGAGGGGGAGTCGACCGAAGGGACGGTGAACCGGACCCCCGGACGAACGCCCTGAACGATCCCCGCCGGACGGTGGGGCGACCGCCCGGCCCCCCGTTCGACGGTACACCGTCACTCGGTCAGCGTCTCCGCCAGCACCGTCGTCCGCCGGGCGACCTCCTCCGTGGTCTCGGAGGCGTCGACGAGTGCGTCGCTCACCCCGCCAAAGAGTGCATCGAAACGCACTGAACCGTCTTCCCCGCACCACTGGCCGATCGTGCGCCGATCGGTCCCACACGCCGGACACGCCGCCCGGTCGGCCTCGAGGGCGTCGAAACAGACGTGACACCGACCGAAGGCGACCGCCACGGAGCCGCTCAGTCCGATGAGTTTCTCGAGTGCCCCCTGGAGATCCCGGGAGACACGGAGGAAGTCATCGAGGGAGACCCGGGCGGCCTCTCCGAGGTCAGGTCCACCACCCGCCGCCAGGGTCTCGAGGTCGGCCTCGACCGCACGGACGGACACCACGAGACGCCGGCGGTCGGCGGCGTACGGCGGGACGTCACCGGCAGAGAGGACGTCGGGGACCGACGTCGTCTGGGAGGCGAAGTCGGCGGCGTCGGCGACCGCCCGGCTCTGGGTTTCGGTGATCGACCGGACCGATCGGAAGACGTCGACCGGGCTCTCGGGTGTCATCGTCTCACCCCGCAAGCGCCTCCGACACTCCACACAGACGGTCACGGCCCGAGAGGGGTGGACACCCTCGAGGTCGGGGGCGTCGGTCGGGTACGCGACTCCGTCCCCGCCAGGGTCGACGTCGACACCACAGAGCTGGCAGGTGCACCCATCGCGGTCGAACACTGCTCGTCGGTCCGGCACGGAGTCTCGGGAAGCCACGAACTACCCGTCGGAGGCGGCCGGGAAAAACGCTCCGGCACTCACCCGAGGATGTCGCCGATCCGCCGGGGTTCGCCCTCGAGGGTCGGCTGTTTGGCGACGATCTGCAGGACCTCGTGGTCGGTCACGTCGTGGTAGGGTTTCTCGGTCGCTTCTTCGATGAGTTCCCGATCTAGGCGGAACTCGGTTCCTTCGTAGACGACGTCGACGCCGTCGTCCTCGAACGAGAGGGTGGTCATGGCCGTCCGTAGGGAACCGACGGCCAAAAGGGGGTCGACTCGGGAAGACGGGCGTCGGCCAGACGTCGGACGATCGCTCGCGGGGTTTATTATCCGGGGCGGGAAACCGTTCCGAGTGTGTCGTTCAGCAGGAACCCCCTCACCGAACTCGTCGTGCCGCCGGGCACCCACGCCCAGGAACGGGACCTCGTGACCGACGGCGACGTCCTCGTCGGCGGCCGGGCGACCGTCGACTTCGGCGTCCGTGGCCGGAACGTCCTGGCGGGGGAGGGCGTACGGATCCACGGCGACCTCGAGGCCGACGGCGACTGTCGTCTGGACATGTGGTGTGACGTCGACGGCAACGTCCTGGTCGGCGAGGACGCCTACATCGGCGAACGCGTCCACGTCGCCGGGGAGTTGAAAGTCGCGGGCGACCTGGACATCGGCGACGACGTCGAGATCGAGGAGGGCTTCGAGGCCAACGGCTGGATCGTTATCCGCAACCCGATGCCGACGATCGTCTTTCTGTTCGTCTACCTCAAACACCTCCTGATGGCCGGCGAGCAGGCCGAAGCCGATCGGCTGGTCGCCGAACTGCTCGAGGAGGAAGACGACGATCGCGACCCGCTCGTGATCCCGCGAAACGGGACGGTAAGCGACGACGCCTGGCGGGTCTCGACGCCCGCGACGATCGGTGAGGACTGCCGACTGTACGGCAACGTCCGCGCCGAAACCGTCGACGTCGGCCCGGAGTGTAACATCTTCGGCAGCGTCCGCGCCCGCGGGGACGTCACCGTCGGCTCCGGGACGCGGGTACACGGCGACCTGACGACCCGCGAGGGCTCGGTCACCCTCGCCGAGAACGCCCGCGTCCTCGGGGACGTCTCCTGTGAGGACCTCGAGATCGGCCCCGGTGGCGAGATCGACGGCACGATCCGGGCCGACGGAACGGTCACGATGGAGACGACCGAACGCGACCTCGAGTAATCACTCGAGCCACGCGAACGCACGCTCGAGCATTCGATCCTCGGATCCCCTCGAGAAGCGATGTCCCTCCCCGGCGTACGCCTCGAGGGCGACGTCCGTCCGGAGTGTGCCGGCGGCCTCGAGACTGTCCTCGAGTGGGACCGACCCGTCTTCGCGGCCGTGGAAGATGGCGACGGGAGCGTCGATCCGGTTCGCGACGGTTTCGAAGTCGTAGCTCTCGAAGTCCGCGAAAAAGTCGGCGTCGATCACGTCGCCGGTGTCGAAGCGACACTCCCCCTCTTCCTCGACGACCGTGCGATACGCTTCGAACGCCCGGTTGTACGTGACGGGCGCGCGCGTGAGGACGGCCTCGGGGTCGAGCCGACCGTCGAGGTCCACCCCGTCGCCGGCCGCGGCGTGGAGGGCGACCTTGCCGCCGAAACTCGATCCAAACAGGACGAGCGAGTCGGGATCGAAGTACTCGAGAACGGCCGAGAGATCCTCGAGTCGGCTGGTAAGCGTCGCCTCGTGAAACCGTCCGTCGGAGTCACCACAGCCCCGGAAATCGAACCGGACGCCGTGGTACCCTTCCTCGAGGGCTCGCTCACAGCGATACTCGTAGCTACCCGTCTTGTCGCTGAGAAAGCCATGGCAGAAGACGATCCACCCGTCGGTGTCGGCTTCGTGGTGGACCGCCTCGACCGTCTCCTCGCCGTCGACGGGGATCGAGTGCGTTCGTGGCATCGTCTCGAGGGACGGTCCGTTCACCCTAATGGTTATCCGTCACCAGGCTGGACAGCCGTTGCCGTATGAGGACAGTCGAGAGCCGACGGTTCACTCCCTGAGAGGGGCCGACCCTTTTAGGGTCCGGGTCGTGGTGAGTCACTGGTGGTGACACCCTTTCGGCCGCCCCAAGGGGTTTATCCGTCGTAATTATATATAATTACACCCATGACAGCCACCTTCCCAGAGACCGTCGACGTCGACTACGAGGACGGCGACGGCGAAGATCCCACGGACTACCCGCGACTCGAGGACAAGATCGAAAAGGCGATCGACGTAACGAAGACGGGACTCGAGGAGTACGACAACCCCGCCGTGATGTGGACCGGCGGGAAAGACTCGACGCTCGTCCTCTACTTCGTCACGGAAGTCGCCGAGGAGTACGGCTATGACCTCCCGACGGCGGTGTTCATCGACCACTTCCAGCACTTCGAGGACATCCACGACTTCGTTTCCCGCTGGGCGGAGGAGTGGGACCTCGAGGTCCACTACGCGAGAAACGAGGACGTCGGTGAGTACGTCGAGAGCGGGGACCTAGAGCCCGGCGACGACATCCCGATCGACGAACTCTCAGAGCACAACCGACACCACGTCCGGGAGATCTTGGAGTACGAGGAGGACAGCTTCCCGTTCTTGCTCGACACCTACGTCGGTAATCACTTGCTGAAGACGGTAGCACTGAACAACGCACTCGAAGAACTCGAGATCGACGGCGTCATCTCGGGCGTCCGATGGGACGAACAGGAAGCCCGTGCCGACGAGACCTTTTTCTCGCCACGCCACGACCCGGACATCTACCCACCCCACGACCGCGTCCAGCCCATCCTCCAGTTCGACGAAAAAGCCGTCTGGGACGCCTTCTGGCACTTCGTCGTCCCCGACACGGTCGCTGCGTTCCCCGACGACGGCTACGTCCCCGACGGAGCCCAGGACCTGCCAGGCGGCCTGACTCAGGACGACGTGCCCGTCTCGCCGAAGTACTTCGCCGGCTTTCGCTCGCTCGGCAGCGAGGTTTCGACGGAGAAAAGCGACGAGGAGCCCGCCTGGCTACAGGACCTCGAGGGAACCACCGAACGTGCCGGCCGCGCCCAGGACAAAGAGGACCTGATGGAACGGCTGCGTGACCTCGGCTACATGTAACCGGCCCGTCCTCGTGGACAACTGTGCAACGGCTGTCGTCCGGCAGTGTCAGTAGTTCTGGAAGAGCAACGCGCGCACGTCGTCTTTCGTCTGGACGTCTTCGGTCGAGTCGTCGGGGAGGGTAACCCGGTACCGGTGATCCGAGGAGGGCGACTCCTCCCATTTGTCGTCGTGGGTGTCGAGCAGACTCATCATCCGATCGAGCATGTCGTCGTCGTCGGCCGAACCGTCGTCGGCTTCCCCTCCGTCCTCACTCCCGGGTTCGCCGTCCTCGAGGTCCTCGCTATCTTCGAGGTCCCCGCCGTCCTCGAGGTCCTCGCTATCTTCGAGGTCCCCGCCGTCCTCGAGGTCCTCGCTATCTTCGAGGTCCTCGCCGTCCTCGAGGTCCTCGCTATCTTCGTCGTAGGCGAGGTCGGCCCCGTCGTCGACCGAAAAGTCGCCCTCGACCTCGAGGCCGCCGTCTACGTTGTCGATCAGGAACTGGACGGCGTCCCGTTCCCGGACGTAGCCGTACCTGCCGACGACCTGTTCGCTGATCTCCTCGCGTAACTGCTGGATGAACGCGTACTGTTCGTCCGTAACCTCGAGGGATTTCATACTGCCCCGATGTGTTGGGAGGTACATAAGCGTTCGACGTACGACTCTCCGCCCACGACGTGGACACCGGCCCGAGGACAGCACGCGAATACGACTGGCGGCGAAACTCCGCGAGGGGTTTCGTCAGTATCAGTTAAACGCGGCGGCGACCAAAAGCGGGAGGACGAGCGTCGCTTCGGCTTCGACGAGGGTGTAGTTGTCCTCGGCGTCTTTGATCTTCCCCCAGGAGACCGCTTCGTTCGGCGGCGCACCCGACAGCGAGCCGTCGCCCTCGACGCCCGTCGAGATGTAGACGACGTAGTCGGCACCGCCACGGAACAGGTTGGTCATGATGGCGTGGTGTTTGGGCACGCCGCCGCCGACGGCGAGCAGCCCCGTCGTCTCCGCGAGCAGGGATTGTTCGATGAGCGAGTCGTAGTCGTCTAGGATCTCGATTCCGACCTCCGAGTCGTAGCCCTGTCGGTAGTAATAGAGGAAGTTCCCGACCTCGGCGTCGGTGAGTGCGGGACAGTAGACGGGGACGTCGTTGTCCGCGGCCTGTTTCAGTACCGAATCCGCATCCTCGAGTGTCGCCCCCAACTCCCGTGCGAACGCCGTCGGGGTTCTGACTTTCTTCTCGGCGAAGAACTCGTCGAAGAAGTCATAGAGGTACTCCTCGAGCCAGACGTACCGGTCCGAGGGGACGAAGATGTTCCCCAGTCGGTTGATGCCGCGTTCTCTGAGGTCGGCCTCGTCAGCGTCCCACTCGCCCATCTTGAACGGTTTGGCCGTCTTGATGACGTCCTCGGTCAGCGAACCCGACGTCGTGATGATGACGTCGACGTACCCCTCCCGGACGAGGTGGGCGACGACCTCACGCAGCCCCGAGGAGATGATGTTCGAGGTGAGGGTGAGGTAGATGGTCGCGTCCTCCCGTTGCATCCGTTCGGCGATATCGATCGCTTCGGCGAGCTGTGTCGCCTGGAAGCCGGTCGTGGCGTACGAGTCGAGGAGGTCTTCGAAGTCGAACTGTCCCCGGAAGTCGTAGCCGCGAACGTCGTCACCGGACAGTTCCTCGTCGGTCCCGGGCAAGACGTGGTCTCGAGAGTCGTCGTCGGTCATACCTTCCATTTCTCCCAGACGGGTTTGAACGACTCGGATTCGTTTCCGGGGGCCTCAGGAGATATAAGCACGAAGACCCAACCCCACCGGTATGGCCCAGGAATCCGACCCGAAACTCGAGGCGGGCGACCGCCCGCCGGCGTTCGAACTACCGGGAACCGACGGCGGGACCTACACCCTCGACTCGTTTGCCGACTTCGAAGCGGTACTCGTCGTGTTCACCTGTAACCACTGCCCGTACGCGAAAGCGAAGTTCGACCTGTTGAACGACCTCGCTGTGGAGTACGAGGAAGTCGCGGTCGTCGGAATAAACCCCAACGACGCCGAACAGTACCCCGAGGACTCCGTCGAGAAAATGCGTGAGTACGTCGA
>LFCJ01001729.1_pt1 | contig 15491 bp, 12 predicted proteins | sample 643141 | NCBI WGS metagenome assembly LFCJ01 (sample SAMN03766243, study PRJNA286221) | soda lake metagenome | biome: soda lake; feature: Kulunda steppe; material: water; isolation source: sample B1-Br-g2 brine of Lake Bitter-1 | place: Russia: Kulunda steppe | collected 2010-07 | reverse complement strand
TTTCCAACAGTATTGCTGGAAGAAAATGGTGGTCGTGGGGGGAGCAGGTGCAGGTGGAGTGAAAAAAATTTTGTGAAAAAATTTTGTGTGTGACCGCAAAAAAGTTTTTCACTCAGAAAGTGAAAAATTTTTCGCTCAGGAGTGAAAAAAATCGTGTGTGACCGCAAATTTTTTTCACTTCCGAGTGAAAAAAAAAGTGAAAAAAATAGTGAAAAAATTTGTGTGTGACCGCGGCCTTATCTCTATAATCTACTCCTTGATTTTGTCAAGCATCATCTGAGCAGACCTTTGCTGGTCAGTTGGACTCAATGGCACCTCATGCTGCTCTCCCTCTTGCATAAGCTGAATGCAGCAAGCTCAGCAGTGAAACTAGCTGGAGTGTGTAGATTGTTAATGCACACTTGTGAAGGTTTGACTTCTAGCTCCATGACAGGCTGCTCGAAGTCCTGGCATTCACTCTCCCTCAGACCCATATTTTTTGGGATGGAGTGTGTTTGATAGTCTTTGAGCATGCCTTACATTTTTGGGATACTCTCTCAGAAATGCCTTCTGAAGCATCTACCATCATTGCGTGCCTATCAGTGATTTTGTTCCTCTATCCATTCTGGTTTCCTATCCTTCAAGCCTTGTCACAAAATAATTCAAAACGATTTACCTGCATGAACTTGCAAACTATCTGTCTGATTGTATAACACATATGCATTTGTTTTTAATTGTGAATATGCATGCCATGTTACATTTGAATACAAATGTACATCTTTCTTCTCAACTTCCATTCACAGGGCCATGATTGATTTTGCTGTTGACATTGGAACCACACAAGATTACGTTGAAGCTGAAGCACTGTCAAGAGCTACATATGAAGCGCAGCTGAAGGTTTTGGGTCTTGATCATCCTGCCACACTTCGTTCCTTGCATAACCTTGCGATTAACCTTAGTGACCTTGGTGAGAAAGAGAAATGAGAGGACTGGCTTTGGATGATATTGGTTGGCAGTAATGTCTTCCAAAACCCATGCTGTGGGTCCCAAGGCAGCCTACAGCAAAAATTGCAGAAAAATGAAATTGGGCAATTGATGTCTGCTCATCCTTTGGGGTGATGCAAGCGCCCTGCACCTGCTACCGACCCTTTTCACCCTGCCTTTGGCTTACAGACAAATTTGTTGAAAAATTGCATTTGGCTTCCTCCCCCTGCTTTTTTCCGATTTGACATGACAGACTTGAAGGACTGGAAGCAGAAATGGTTCAGCAACGAAGCCATGGCTAGGGGTATAAGTATCCCATAACCTGACTTTGGGGCTGTGCCTAGCGCCACAAGTAACTTGTGGTGCAAAGCAGTTTGGTTTAACATGACAAACATGCTAAGTGGTAAATATTGAATTTATACACAAATCCAAATTATTCTTGCATGCTATGGCTATTTTACAACTGCTCTAAAACCTTTCAAGCAGAAGTTGTTGGCTAGATTGCCAAATTTGCCTACATTTCTACATGATATTTCTAAATGATATTTTTACATGATATTTTTATATGAGAACGTGCATGTAATGTGCAGGCAAGAATTTTGCTTAAAATAGTCAACTTTTGTGAATGCCAGTTTGTAAGAAGTAAACAAGGCTCCGGTCAACTGTGCAACTCCACCATTTGGCTCCTTTGATCTTGAGACTCCGTTACCTTGTGAGTTTCTAAAAAGTCACGACACACACACGCGCACACGCACACACACATATACACACACAAACACACACATACAAACGCACATACTTTCACAAATAAACAAATCCACTCTTACACACACACACATGCACACACACATACAAAACAACACACATCAACACACCCACCCACCAACAAACACACAAATACACGTTTCTTGCTCACATAAATGTATGTGTGAGCACTATGCATGGGTACAAGTAGGGCGCACACCCATGGCACCTTGGGAATGAAGAGTGAGGAACCTGCCCCCCTAACCTAGGACAGCCCACAAGCTAAGGTGGTGTAGGAGAGGGTCTAGCAGCAACGGCATGGCGGCAGAACCATGCCTACCCAGGCATTTGCAAGCTCTTAAAATTAGAACCCACTTGTTGTTATAAAGCAACAACTGGTGATGGAATTGATCGATTGTTTGCTATTAGCAAGTTGCAGACATGCGAGCAAAGTATACATGCAAAATCCCTAGGAGCCTGGCCTTAAGTGCTCGTTCACTACATTCTCTGGCTGTGAATGCTTACAGAATAAAACAAAAAAAGCATGTGTAAGATATTTTATCAGATATGGTATTATATAAGATAAAAGATATCAAAAAAACACTTATGAATAAGGATATAGATCAAATCTTTGAAATAGCTGGCCATGGAACAATCCTAATTAGTGAACTGGCTGATCCACAGTCCAACCAGTCCCAGAGACTGATGTTTGGTTGGTATATTGGTGATGATCTTATGACCAAGGAAAGCCAGATTTTGTTAAAAGAACATTTTTGGGTCTCAGCCTTCCAGTACAATAATTGAGTATAACTGTCTGGATGGCCACAGAAAGTGTACATTTTGTGAGATAAACGGTATTTTTACACTGCATGACTTTCTCCTACTGCACGCTATTCCCATGTGGCGGACTTGAGTCACAGACAATGCATGTATAGGGTAGCTTCTAAAGTAGCATGAATTGATAGTAACACCTTAGGAAGTAACATAATCTGTCACTTTGCATACTTGTCCTCATTGCCAAAAGCTGCCTAATGCAAATGTATTTTTGATAGAGAATCCAAGGAAAAGTGCATACTTTGCAAATCAATTAAAGAGAACCAATTGTTCTCATGAGTGTGTAAGATGAACAGGTGGGAGGGTTGCGCGCTACGACTATGATACGGTCTTATAGGTAGTAACCCTTGGCCGATAAACAAGCTCCACTGAAATTCTTTTCTCTTGACCTTTAAACCATCCTAAGAAAAAGATACATTTGTAAGCATAGATGACTCCTCGCACACCAAATAGTTATCTGATGTACTTACTTGGCTGTCTTAAAAAACACACATAATTGCTGATGATAAGAAATTATTTTGAATAACTAACAAATGTTTCAATTTGAAAAAGATAGGTAACAGGCTTGAGAATGTAGGGACATACATTGTAGTCTAAGATAGCGATGCTGTCATGCCACAGTTGCTGCCCCTGCTACAGCGGCAGTCATGCAGCATCCTCAGTGAGGCATGGCATGCACAGGACACCTTTCTGCTGCATGATGCTCCCATGCTGCATGAAGCCACATAGCACTCAGAACAATGACAGTGCGGGACAAAGGCAGCTGCTCTCATTAATAACTTTTCACTGTACCATGCATGGCTTGATTTCCCAGCTCCAGCTTTTGACAGTTTGTGCTCTACCTTGAATCCCTCTAGCCACTAGCCATAGTTTCTTTTGAGATAACTACCTTGTACTTGAAAGTGAGAAATCGTTTAGAAATTACTTAAAACAGTAAAATCGGGAGCCTGATGAGCAGCTGAATTGAGCAGAAGGATCAGTCACTTCGCAGTTACTGCTCTTGCTGTGCTTTGCTTTGGCTACGACTACTTTACAAAGTGGTTACCGTAGCCCCAAAGAATGCAACTCTAAAAGATGCCGTGATTGGGAGCATGTGTGTTTTGGTCTCTTAGGCAAATACAATCCTAGGGCGCGGAAACCAGATCCTCTTAGATCCACCTGTTTGGGCTCCATGAGCTTTGCTCATATCCCAAAAATACAGCTTCCAGCCCTTCTTTCTGCCTCTGACCCAGGGAACAAGTGATAGAGAGTGATTTTTACGGTTGCACTAGAGAGGACAAGTAATCGCCAATGCCAGATTAAGTGCAGCAGTTGGGACATAGAAAATTTTGAGGAGTAAAACCCGATTGTATGTCCTTTCGAATGGATTTGACCTGGATGGCCTGAGTGAAAAATTATATACCATTGCACTTATAAATTGATCCCTGTTTGAACTATTTGTGTAGATCGACTGGATGAAGCCCACGAGTCCTTTAACATGGTCATTGCATGGAGGTCAAAAGTCCTTGGGCCGGAATCTTGCCAGGTCTTTGAGTCCATGGCAAGCTTGGCGCGCTGCCTAGAAAAACTTGGTACGAAAGACATGTTTAAGACATGCTCTTGTGCATGGTCAAATCATTGCTTGTCAAGAGGAATCCTTATGCAATTTACTTTCAAAGGGAGATTAGACCTTACAAGCACATATCACTAGTTCATCTAAGCATAGCTTGTTCTATCGCAAACTTGGTACAGAATCCTCTCAATCTCTTAACATCCTCAGGTGATCCGATCGCTGCTGAAAACAAATTCCAGGATGCTTTGGCCGGCCAAAGAAAGGTTGTTGGATATGACCCTCATACTTTTCAATGCCTTCATTCCTTTGCCAGCTTCCTTCAAAGAAAAGGTTGGTATCCTTGTGCATGGACATGTTTTTATTAAATATAGCGGGTTTGTTTTTGTGGCACTGGTTGACTGTATGTTCTATTTGTTCCCCAACCTCCTCCTCCTGAATGCCTATGGTGAATGGTCAAGCTTTGAGTTGCATTTATGCTTTACACAAATATTGCAATCACAGCTTCTTGCAAACAAGATTTGCTGGCTGCAAGACATGCTGCCAAAAAATGATGTATAATTTAGGGTTAATTGATCTGTCTTCTTAGTTGCTCTTGCTCTGTTCATTACTACAGGCCAATACGAGGAAGCTCAAAGACACTTCCAAGAAGCTTTAAATGGACGCTTGGACATGCTTGGCAATAGGAACATTGACACTCTGTACTCAACAAAAGGCCTAGCATTCTGTTTGCAAAAGCAAGGTAATTCATATTTTGTTTGTACCCACTTTGCCAAGAGATTTTTTTGTAAGCATATTTGCAAATGTCAGATAGCTTTGAAGATTTGTTGGCGCCTCTATCCTTGAATGGTCAGTTGCAAGCCCATGGTAGTGTTTCAACCTCCTAAACACTTCCAGGTCAGCTAGCTGAAGCAGAGCGCCTCTTCCGTGATGTCCATGACCGGCACGTCCATATCTTTGGGCTCAAGCATCGAGACGCCAGCATAGTGAAAAGAGACCTGGCAGCATGCCTGGATGAGATGGGTACGTAAAGAAGATGATATGCTGTGAAAAACAAATCTTGCTCACTTTATTGCACTTCCTTTGCATGGCAAACCTAACAAGAATTACCATTTCCCCCACTCTACAAGGAAAGCACGGGGGGTAGGCTAAAGGAAAAAGTTTCTGAAAAATATCATGTTGTGTCATTTGACCACTTACAGGACGGAAAGATGAAGCCACTGGCATCTTCATGAGTGCATTGCAGATAAAGATTGCTGAACATCCACAACAAATGACCACCCTGACACTGATGAACAATCTCGCTATTCGGTTTGAAAGCCTTGGTGAGTTTTACAACTTAGATTAGACAATTAAAGTCTGCCATGGAATTTGTTGTATTTTAAAAATCACTCATTTCAATTATCCCTGCACACAGGAGAGTCAAATCAGGCAGAGAAGCTCTACCGTGATTCACTAGCAGGACAACAAAGCTTGAGTGGGGATGATCATCCAGAGACGTTGTGTGTGCTGCGCAATTTAGCTGTCTTCTTGTGGAATCAGGGTAAGCAGTTCATGAAGACATCTCTCATATTAAACAACTTCTGCACTTATACTTAGTCAGGATGTAGCGCGAAATGAGGCAATTTTATAGCACTACAAAGCACTACATTTTGCTGTATTTCAGCTGCAATATCTGCCAGAACTCCACCTTGCACTTCGAATTTCGGCATCAAAATCGGAAGGGAGGTTCAGCACCCTTTACAATGCCTTCACACAAAGATGAAAGCGAAAAATTAATTCTGTCCAGGCTGGGCTCCAGCCACTGGGGGCTGCGAGCAACTAGATATAGCGCTATATCTGGCACTAGGGTTTCACTCCTACTCTTGTGCGGGCACATGCCTTAGTACTGCTAAGCCCCTCATTCCTCAATTCCCTTAATGCTTACAAGAGCTCTGGAAATCCCCTAAAAATGCTGCCTGAAAATAGTATGTTGACAGGTCGGCCCTTCAGATCAGGTGCATCATGATGTGAATGAAGAACACGCTTGTGTTCCAAGGCACTCCCTAGCTGTCTGCTCTCAAGTGCTGATTGCTGCCCAACACTGGTTACTTTCTTCTACTGTCTGCTATTTAGAATCTTCTGCTGGTGCTGGTGCTGGTGCTGGTGCTACTACTGCTCGCTGCATGGCTGCTCGCATGGAGATGCTTGCGTTGACTCACTAAAGCGCAGGGCACTCCAGCTTGATAAAGGGGACCTTATAATTGATGAAATGCATGGCCATGAAACACTGGAACTGCTTGTGCTGTGCGGGGCCCATTGAGAAGGACTTGATATGCTGCTTCTTGGCCACTGGCTTCCCAACACAGTCTAACCCCCTCCCTGGCATGCTTCTTGGGGATTGTGCAAAACCCTGATGCTTCCAGTGCTTGCTGTACGCAGTTGTGACGCTGCATTGTCCAGGGGTTCACAGGGCTGAGGTTGGCATGCAACATTTACACTCCATCAAACAGCCTCACTCTGGCTAAATCTTCATTGTGAACCTGTCAGACCACATCCTAAGAGGACCTGCTGTCGTCCTCTTGAAGTCTGCAGGGGCGGCACTGCCCTGGACATGGGGCTGTAGGCCATCCGTCACCAGAATAATTTATGGACCCATTCAAGTCCCCATTTAAGATGTCTGCCAATTTTTCTATAATTATATTCTTGATTCTTGGGGCCAGCAGTAAATTTTTGAGCTTCGATTGGTGCACACGCTACATCTGAAAAGTCTATAGCGCTATGTAGTGATATACGCTATATGGCGCTATTTGCAGACGCCAATCCCAAGTAATGCTTCTATTCTAAAATTTTGCACTCCAAATTAATGAAACTGCACACAGATCGCTATCAGGATGCTGGAGAGCTGTATAGAGAGCTCATGCTAAAGCAGGAGAAGGTTTTGGGAGACAAGCACGAGGCAACTATGAAGTCAATGAGTCAACTTGCTAGATGTCTGAGATTTCAAGGTTTGATTGTAGTCATCAGCAGCCGCTGCATTTACACTTTTGCGTTTATGATGTTGATGTCTAATGATGGTAATTTGATGTGTAGATATGCTTTGTTTATGGATAATGCTTCCTAAAAATCAAGACCAATATCATGTTTTTATAAAAGAATTTTAGCACTGTGGTCAATAAGCATCTTGTATAACTCACATACAAGCTGCATAATTGTACATAACTGACAGTTTGTTGCCATGTAGGTGACATCAAACAAGCAGAAGAGTTTTATCGCTGCGTCCTTGCAAGACGTCAGGAGGCTCAGGGACCTGAACATGAAGACACACTGCGTGATATGAATGACTTGGCCATACTATTGTTTAATCAAGGTAAAAAAGAAAGATAAATGTTTGCAATTGTTGTACTGGGTGCTTAATTTAAACACACAAGCAACAAAGATAATTTTTTTGTTTGATGTTTGGGATGAGGGAAGGCTGTTACTTTTCAAGCCTCCACAACACAGTGTCGTAACCAATTATGGCATATGGCATTTGGCCACTATGGGATGCCACTTAGCCATTTGAAGGGCTACTTATGCCAAACACTTCTGAGTCCATACTTTCCAAAGTAGTGAAGAGAAGGAATACGTGTTGTTTGAGTACGTGGAATACGTCCTTGAAATGAAAAACTGCCCCGGATTAGCAGCAGGAGGTCCAGACGCTGCTTAAAGGTAGACCCAACCCATTTCATGCTAAAAATCTTTCACTTCAAGGTTCTGATACTGGTTGTTAACTTGAGTTCAGTGAGATTGTATATTGCAATGCAGGGATGGTGAGGAAAGAATGGAATCATCAGCTTTTTAAAATGAGCCTAAGGCAGCTTGAAGGAGCTCTTAAAATACAATCAGGAGATGCTTGAAAGACCGCCAGGTTACCTGGGTGTAGACAGTCTTAATTCAGTCCAATTTTTTTCTTAATTCTTATCACCTTCATGAATACAAAATCCAATGCAGTGTGCAAAACTCATGAGATTTTGAACTTGGAATTTTGCAAAATTTTCACCCTCATAAGGTATATAAGACAACTTTGTCCATATCAAACTCCAAAACCTGTGTTTTTTTTATTTTGCAACCCGTGCAGAGAGATATAGTGACGCTGAAGCTCTCTGCAGAGAACTTCTCACATGGAGGCTGACGGTGTTGGGTGAAGATCACACTGATACTCTCAAGGTCATGGATGACCTTGCAGACTGCCTTAGCTTAGGAGGTACGTGTCTGTTTTGAAATCATTGGAATGATTTTGAGTTGAGCAAGTACATTTCATCCACTCGTGCTTGTGTGTCTTGATTGATGCCCTCAGTGTGCCATACGTGTTTTGGTGCAGAATATTTTCACATGTGGCATATTTGAAACTCTCTACCCATAGACCCTGAGAGCTTGAAGCGCAGTGAAGTTAGCAGCGCAAGATGCAAACACATTTAATGATGTTTGAATGCCAACATGGTAACATGACTTCATCATTGCTCAAGCTTGCTTAAGCGCCATTCTGCCTAATTTCCAATCATGCCCATTGGCAGTTATCTAAATTCGAGCCATGATTGATGTTCTTTTCTAACCCATTGCATAATGCAGGAAAGCGAGATGAAGCAGAACAAGTCTTCAGAAGTCTGGCTGATGTTCAACAGAGATTGCTTGGAATGAAGCATCCTGATGTCATTTCTACACGGAGCAAGCTCGCTGTCTGCAAGTGGAACCAAGCCATCAGCCTATGGAACCAAGACAACGCAGGTGCCGCGCTTTCACAATTTGAAAATGTTGCTGTCATCAGGGCAGACATTTTAGGCAATGATCATCCTGATACTAAAGAAGCATACGAGATGGTAACTGCATGCCAGCGGCTGCTTGGGTAGTAAGAGCTGCTCCACACATACCTTAATTCTCCCTAAACAAAGATTTGGCATGATATCTTGGTATCATGCTTTCTGAATCGATACTGCCACTGCTATTTCATTGCCACTGCCTCTGGAATTCTTTGATATTCTGCTCTTATTGCATGCTGCTGTAAGGAGCCGTGGTCTGCCCACTGGGCAAGTTCATTCCAAGGCGCGGGAACGGAGCATTTACCAATTGGTCAGCATGGGATAGGAAGTGGCGTGATTGAAATGGAGGCTAACACTGGCAGCGAGTTTAAGACAGTTTGCAAAATTTCACAGCTTCTTAGGGTAGAATCTGATAGGCTCTCTACTCCTGTCTATTTCCAAGGCGCCAAAAAATAAACAGGCAAGCGAGCGCAGCGAGCCCGAGCAAGCTGCTAAGGCGCCGAACGCTAGCTTCGCACCTTACGGTACACTTTTGGTCACTCTTTCTCTACAGCCCACTAGAGCTCTTGAAAACAAGACAGGCTTATTCAGCTCGAAAAAGTAGAATTGGGAAGTGCTCTTAGTTTTGCCTGGGACCCAGCTGATGGGGCCCTAGCTAGGGCCCTAAAGGACCTGCAGGCAGCTGACCACCTTGACGCTAACGCCCATTTCATGGGACAAATTAAATATTAACTCAGTTAAACAAACTCTATAACATTGCAAGCACGATGCATGCTGTTGAAAACCACATCTGCGGACCCCTCTTACCACTGCGGGCCATTGAAACATAACAAAGTCACTCAAAATTATATATTCAACGCAAAATCACACTTCTTGTGCAGTGCGTCCACCCCGCCATATGTTCGCCTGGCACGCGACAGCGTGGCTGCAATTTAAGCGGCACAGTGCTTTAAGCACATTGTAAAGATTAATTTACTAATACTCTTTAGTGAATTTGCATTCATGTCATCGTAGATATTCCCCCTTTCTTCACCTGGTCCATGGACCAGCCTCCTCCCCAAGTCGTGCCCTACCCCCTGCAGGCGTGTCTTTCCATAATCTTTAACTTGTGTACAACATCTTATCCGAACAGGAGCGTTCATTCTGGCTCCCCCACCCCCCACCCTAATTAGTTGGTTATAACCAGTGCTTTTCCATGCCTTCACTTCATTCGAGCAATTCAGCTCTTCTCTACCTTGCCCTGTATGTAAGCATGTATGCATGCTCATGAATAAACGGCGCCTTGGTCAGCAGACAGCCCCAATTTTACAACTTGTGCTCGCACTGTCCCTTGTGTCTTCCCTATAACCTCGTTGATTTCTTCTCATATCTTCACATCGCTCCCTGCATCTCTCCCTGTTGCCTCGTTGTTTCTTCTCATATCCTCACATCACTCCCTGCATGCATTGTTTTGCTTCAATATTTCTCCATTGTTAAGAAGAAATGGCCGATGCTCAAAGTCTGGCAGTACCTGAGATTTAGACTTTATTTAGCGTCAGCTTACGTCAATGATGAATGACATAAATAAATTGTTGAGTATGGTAAGACATGCCAGCCTAAGGATTGATCTTTAAAGAAATTTCTGTTGTGTCTAAGTTTCATGTTATTCAAGCTGGCACTTGTGTTCCTCAAGCCATCTCTGGTTGATCGAGACTTATGTTTTTATTTTAGGTTAAGTTGCATAGCTGAATCCGCCAAACGGGGGCAGCTGAAGCTTTTAAGGCCTGCAGCCACAACCAAATCTAGAAAGGCGCTCATATAGAAAAAAGGTAGTGTCTGAAAGCCAGAGGTTTTGGTGTAAAGCAGAACTCAAGAGACAAACCAGGAGATACGCAGATGGGCAAATTCACTTAAACCAGATTCTTCCACAAACCAGAAGTACGCAGGGGCAAGTTCAGGGCAGAGGTAGAAACGACCACAAAGATTTGCTTGAGTGCGTGCGCTCTTGTGTGCCAGCCCACACGCCCTGTCTTGGTGCTTGTCCGGTCCTGAACGTGAGGTCAGGTTACGCAGCTGTATCCGCCAAACAAGGGCAGCTGAGCTGAAACCTAGAAGGCCGGCCTGATGTGTACACATAATTTTTTTTGTTACAGACTGGCAATGTCACGCCAGATGAGTGCAGTGCCAGATTTATGCATTGTGACCCGTAGGTCGGTTGGTTAAGTTTTTTAGGCTGTATCCGACGAACGAGGGCAACTTAGCCGTTTGTGCGCATCCATTGCGGTAGTAGGTCGGTTGAGTCAGTCGAAAGAGTATTCGATCCCATTGTTAGTTCAGCTATGGCTGTATTTGAGCATGTCAAAGACGAACTCGCAGTAATACCTTAATTGCTCCTAGCGACCCAGTAACATGCACGCCAGGGAGTACTACTGCCTGGCGGCGGCCTGCCTGGCGGCGGCCTCACGGTAAGGTTTCATGGCTGTATCCGCCAAACAAAGGCAGCTTAGCCGGTAGCCTCCAGTGAGGTTTGAACCTCGAGCCCAAGGGTTGCGAGGGTGGATAATCGACTTCCATCTCAGGTGCCCCGCCGCCTGCTCGAGTATCCGGAGCACCTTATCTGCTTGGTGTACACTGTCGCTGTCGGCAGCCAGTCCACACACCACATTTGCTCAAATACAGCTAAATTTGCTCACATTTGCTCAAAGAGCAACTGAACAGCATGTTGAATTGAAACACGCCCTTGCACAGCAATGCCACAAAGTAAGGTTAGGTTAGGTTACATAGCTGTATCCGCCGAACGAGGGCAGCTTAGCTGAAGCCTGAAAGGCCTGCAACCCCAAACCAAAACTAAAAGCGCTCAAATCTGAAGTAAGGTAGTGTCTGGAAGCCAGATGTTTTGGTAAATAGCAAAACTGAAAACCAGAAGCCATTTGAAGGCAGTTTACGAGCACGCAAGGGCAAGATCGCAGCAGAGGATGGCAACTGGAGAGATCAAAAAGAGCAAGGTTCGCTGACTAACTGTAACGATACATATCCCTGTCGATTGGCAAGCGCGGTATCCAAGACGGAGCTCTGTCTTTTTACACTAACTACTTCAACCAACCAGCCGCCAGAGCGCTCGCATGTTTGCGAGCCAGTCCACAAGCACGCTCTTGGAGGTTCTCTGGTCTTGATGGATCTCCATGGTCCTGTGTTGGGGAAGTCCCGGTCGCCTTCCTCTTTGTCGGCGTCAATGCTGTCAGCCTGCGCCGTTGTTGCTCTTGCTGCTTCTGCTCTTGTTGCGGTTGCTCCTGCTGCTGCTGCTGCTGCTCCCTTGGTTGCTGTCGCTGCTGCTGTTGCTCTCGTGGTTGCTGCTGCTGCTCCTGCTGCCCCCCCTGCTGCTGCTGCTTTTGCTGCTGCCGCCTCCTCTGTTGCTGCTGCTGCCACCCGCGAAGAAGGGGTGTGGGCTTGTCCAGCAGTTTGCGCAGTTGCTGCGCCACTTCTGCAGATGATGTGTGCCACAAAGTAAGCCTACATACCATCCTGATTGGAGTGATGGGGACCATCTATAAATGTCACACTGAACTACCCCTCAGTAAGCTTGGCCTAGACCGGTGTAGAGTAACAAAACTTACTCTCGATCTAAATACTCGTTCTATTCAATATGCAACAAAGATCATAAATACAAGTTGGAGGTTGAAAAACATCAAGGAAAGAACATATGGCTCTTTTCAGGACCCTCCCGACCCCCACTAATTAACTCCTTCCTAGTTTGATGGTGGAGGCTTGCCTGGTGCTTGCACCAACTGTAAACTTTTTCCTTAATTCACACAAGCAGGGGTTACCTTGTTGGCGTAGTCTTTCTTTGTTTCTAAATGGCTATAGTCTGGCAACGAGCCTGTTTGGTGTGCAGCAGTTTCTTGGCGTGAAAGGAACGATATTTTGTCAAGCTTGTCTGTGAATATGTATATCAATATGTGTAGTTTTGATCTTTGTATGCTCAGCAACTGGCATACTCTCAGATTATAGTCTAATCGTCTCCGCATGGGCAGCAAAGAGGTTTTGTTGGCTGCAATAAGTGCATCAGCTATCAGGTTTAGGTTTGTAATTTGTTTGAGCAGAAGTGTCTTCGTTATTTTAGCATGTCTTGGAGTGTACAATTTAGGCTGTTAATCAAGGCCTCTGCACAGCGCGTATGCTATTCCACACTGAAAGAAGGGCAACCTAGTCCAAATGACTGTGTGTGTTCTCTGATGATGGCTGTGGAGGGGTTGGTCCTGTCCATATCAAACTTTTTATAAACAAAATATCTTTTTTTTGGTCCCATCTGTTGTCAGATTAGGAGCGCATAGTACCACAGGGAAGGAGTATGCTAGGCTTGGTATGATGGTAGTACTTACAATATGTTTGGTTGGGGATGGGAATGCATATGATTTACTTAAGGCGTTTATGAATTTTATAAGTAAGTCTATCTGTCAAACATTTGTGCTGGCAGCTCCAACTAAGGCTCATGGTGAGTGTGACGCCAAAGTAATTGAAGAGGTCCATGTCTCTTATGAATTGAGCATGCTGCCCTTGAACAATTACCTTCTCTTTTTGCTGGTTTTTTTTAATGTTGACTTGGATCTGTTCTGTAGATGCCTGGTGCTTGGCTTTGTGTAGAATACCTGTTACACAAGTTTTCTTTCCTGACACTATGAGGGCTGCCCAATCGGCATATTTTGAGAGTTTGTCAGCTTGCATGTGAAGAATGCACAATCTTTTAGTTAAGCATAGGGGATCGTCTGCAAAAGAGCTATTGCTAATTTAATCAGTTTCAGGTATGTTGTGCCTTGCTAGGTTTCCAATACTGGTAATGGTGTCTTTGAGGCTGGCATGTCCATACTATGGTAGTACCCACATCCTCCCACTTGAAGCCACCTGAGGAGTGATTCCATGTACAAGAGGAACAAAAAGGGGGACAGAGTAACTCCTTGTATTGTCCCTCTTTCGACAGGAGTTTGGTCTGTGTGTCCTCCTAGGGGTAAGCGGACCTGGGTTGTGGTACTTTAGTAAAGGTTCTTTACTACCTTTAGGGTGTCTGCGGGGAAGCCTAGGTCATACATGATCCATAGCATCCTGTCATGGTCTGTTGTATCAAACGCAGAGGTGAAGTCTAAAACCAATGCGCATACATGTCTTGTTTAAAGAGTTTAGCATCTAGGACCATTATGATATTCTGAAGCTGGTGTATTGTATCTTTCTGCTTTCTAAAGCCCGTCTGGCTGGTACTTGGTAGGCAGTTTGCTTCTGCATATTCATACAAAGTGTTTGTCGCCATGCGTGTCCAGAGCTTATATAGAGTATTGGCTATTGGTTACTTGAATATTTGAATTTGTTTAAGCCTGAAGGTGGGGCACCGAGTGGGAGCAACGGATATGTGCGTCGTTGTTAACACTGGTTATGTTCCATTTAGCCTCACTAGCTCCCTGGCAGGGATGCTCTGTACCAGGTGATTGAGCCACTCAGGGTCGTGGTTGTTAAAGGCCAGTCTGGGTTGTATGTTCCAGACTGCAATGATGCAGGTCCCAGTGCTTTGGGAATGGGGTGCGAGAATCATTCCAGAAATGGATATCAGCGTTCTGAAGATTTTGAGATAAACTAGTTCTCATAAGGGTGCACGTGTAGTTGAATTGATCGTATAGTGCCATGTACGCATATGTGCTCATGGATCTGCCCCAGCAGGGGAGGAGCATCAAGGCTGCTGTGGGTGTGTCAGGGGGGCTGTTGACGGTAGATTTGGCATGCCTTTTGGTCAAGTGCATGATATCGTCATCATGGATGGGATGGCACACAGAGAAGCCAGAGAAAGAGGAGGAGAGACAGTCAGTGAATGTACTTAAGGTGGTTTAATGTGGGTGGCTGCTCCAGTAGCGTTGGAGGTCTGGTTTAAAGTCCACTGGACCACGGTGGTGAGGCTATTTTCTCTTGGGTCACAGCTGCGCCATGTTTGAAGGCTGCTATGACATTTAAATTGTAAACTTGCACTTGACGTTTCAGAACACCACCATGCTCCTTTTGCCTGTGTTTTGTTGGTTTCGGCTGATGGCCTCGGTTTCAGCTTCACTGCTCTCGTCCGGCAGGTACATCTATGTAATCCTTACCTCTCTACATCATGTAGAGATGATCTTCCAATTTTATGGTTGGTGCATCCACGCCATTTTGAGAATATGGGAAGGGCATTAAAACATGTGTCTAAATTGTAATTAACCTAGTAGGTGTGTGGGTTTATCTGTGCCATCGAGCTCAAATGGGCCAATTGGGGGAAGACTTGACATAAGCCCAAATCTTGATAACACGTGTGAAGCCTTGCTCTTCTGAGAGGCGTTGTATAATTGCTTTTGTATACCTTCTGTCAGCATATTTTTGTTTCGCTTTGAGTGCACATCCTGCTGGAAATGAAGCACGCATAAAAAAGACCCGATCCACGCAGGCCATGTAAAATAGGTAAAAGGCAAGCTTTTGGGTCGTAGGCGTACACAGCATGTGCCAATCATGTGCGTTTCAGATAATGGAGACCGATTGCTGCGCTCATCATTGGCAGCAATGCTGTGTAACCAAAATCAAGGAAGAATCCCCGCCCCCCCCCCAAAGCACCACGATTGCGCACAAAGAGCAGAACTATG
>LFCJ01001728.1_pt1 | contig 15499 bp, 20 predicted proteins | sample 643141 | NCBI WGS metagenome assembly LFCJ01 (sample SAMN03766243, study PRJNA286221) | soda lake metagenome | biome: soda lake; feature: Kulunda steppe; material: water; isolation source: sample B1-Br-g2 brine of Lake Bitter-1 | place: Russia: Kulunda steppe | collected 2010-07 | reverse complement strand
TATTATTAATTATCACCAATAGTGATATCACTCATAAACATTACTGCAATATCTTGTGGATGCACATGAACTGTCGGCTCCCTGTTTATCTGATCTCTAAAGATATCCCTAAGCTCATTTCCTGCCTCCCCAAGACCAACGATCAGCCTATCATCAAAACTATCAAGTCTATCTTGTCGCCTAGTGCTCTCATTATTTATTCCAGTAGTGCTTGTCTCCTCCCAGCTCTGTAGTGAGTTTGCGTAACCAGTAAGTACTGATGTTATGGTAAGGTAAGCCATGTTTCTTGCATAGTGACGCTGAACCCTGTCTGCCATCCCAGTTCTCTGTGTATCCATATCTAACGCAACAGCATCAATACTGTATGTTCTACCTTCAAATGACATCACACTTAGCTCAATAATAGCTTTTTCCCCTGTCCTTCTTGGAGCCCCCAGGAGTACAGCCCCTGCTAGTTCCCCACTCATTATTTCAGCTCTAATAGGAGATATCTCATCAGTATTAATCCCAATCTGCAATCTAGTGTAATAAATATCTCCTGGATTGACTTTCAGCTTAGTGCTAACTCTTTCTGTCTCTTGGTAGCCCATATATCTAGCATAATTATTAGCCCCATCCCTGCTGGTAACATCCACAATTGATTCATCAGAACTCTTATCTTCTTCAGAAGGAAGCCTTGGACTTCTATTTGTTACAGATGATCCTGTGAATTCATTATCCCAGTCAATGTTATTATTGTTCATCCTGAAAGACGACTTTCTCAATATGTCATCAGAAAGCCCTTGATTGAACTGCTGGCCAGGCGATTGATGCTGCTGATATAAATTTCTTTGAGCCTGCATAGGATCGACTCGTGGCTGTGCAGTTGCTTCTTTTCTACTTTGTGTGCTTCTTAATTGCTGCTGAAATGATGTTGGCTCCGGAGATTGCTCCACAATTTGCTCCTCTTCTGGTTCTGGCTCTGGTTCTGGCTCTGGTTCTGGCTCTGGTTCTGGCTCTGGTTCTGGCTCATTTCTAGATCCAGCAATGGTAAATATAAAAGACTCCTCCCCCTCAAGGGCTCTTTGTCTTTCATCTTCCCGTCTTTGCCGATGAACTCTTGCCATTTCACTGCTTTCATCAAGCTCATAATCATCTACATGTGGTCCCGCTATGTCCCTTGCCCCTCTTAGAGCCGAGACATCCAGTCTTACATTATCATCAGGCCTGACGCTTGACTCTGTTGGTCCAGATGATGGACCGAATCCCTTCATTCCAAAATATAAAACACCGCCCCCTATAAGAATAACGGATGCAATTGATATCCTGTATTTTGGCGAATTCAGATTCTTAAGATTTTTTAAGCTCATATTATTTCTCGAATAGCCTTGAGTTGTATCTGACCCTGAAGTTTCTTTCCCCTGATAGCGTGGCCTTTATCCTATTGCCAGATCCGTCCCTGAACAAGAAGTTATTATTTGCTGGAAGCTTATAGACGTTATATCCTGTTGGAGAAAATGACTCCTCGATTGCCTGAGGTAGCACAAGATGATTCTTCGTTCTTATGTACATCCACCCATCGCTGAAGAAAACTGAGCCAGGTATCTCATTAAAACCAAACTCCCTATATCCTCGCACCTTACCTGTATTAAGAAGCTCCCTGAGTTCATTACCCATACCTGGAGCATTATTTCTTACCTTTACTTCACCATCTGAATTTGGACCAAGTTCTGGAAGGTGTATGATTATTCTTGAATCAGAGGTTTGCCTATTGCTTCTCAACCTAAATACAATAGGAATGTCCACACCAACCAAATTCACAAGAGTGTTGCTTTCTCTGAACTCTCTGATGTTATCTATAACAGCCACATGGTCAAGTGTCACACGTGTGTTGTACGAATCGCCATCGCCAGTAACATCACCTTGGATAGGCCATGGATTCCCAGCAGCATCAACGAAGACAATAGCAGTGGCATAACCACGAACAACATCGATATTAATAGGTTTTACTGAGCCATTGTCAAGCGTCTCCTCTCGGATTCTTACATCCACATCATTCATTGGCTCATTTTTTGCTCTATCAACTTCCTCCTGTCTTCTCCGTAACTCTCTCCATTGATCAGGTGAAAAACCAAGTCTTTCTCTTACGTGCTCATCAAAAGCATCTTCCGCATTTGATTGATAGAGATCTTCTATATACGGCCTAAGCTTATCCTGCTCGTATATTCGCTTTTCAATCGCCTTTATCTTCATGTTCAGAAGCCTGGTTTCATTGCTTGATAAAGGTCCTTCTCCAGACTCCTCAGCAATCCCTTTCCTATATACCTCACCCATCTCTTCGTCAATAATCTTGTTTATCTCAGCTTCTCTTTGGTAATCCAGAACTATACCCTGGCCAAAGGCCGACGATGCAAGCACTGAAGATATTGAAAGCGTCAGAAGTTTTATTTTCATCTTTATATCCTGTCCATTACGAGTCGTGATATTCCTAGACCTCGCTCCCTCTCAAGCTCATCCATTCTGTCTATATAAATATCAAAGACCACCTGATCAGGCGTACCCCTGCTGGCAATATTATATTGACTTAGCTGGCCACTGACCTGGAAGTGCCACCTATATCTCCCGTTATGCATACCTCTTTTTATAAATACAGGGTTATTAAGTGTAAGGGATAACCACATTTCCCTCTCCTCCATTAGCTCTAAACTCCTGCTCCTTTCAAGGGCGGAAATAAGCTGATCGCCGCCGCCCTCAGTAAAATAAAGCGCAGTATTAACCGACAGCCTTTCCTTGTAGTCATAAAAGTTCATATGGAAGGTTTCTTCGAGCGCACTCTTTAACCACGACGCAACGGCTGGCACAGATTGATTAGGCTGAGAGACGGGCGTAATTGTTACTATTCTCTTATCTTTATCAACTTGAAAATATACATTATTTGTATGTCTTTGGTTAGCCATGTATAGCAATGTGGCGTTTATGCCAACGCCGATAATTGCAACAATGGCTGTTCCTAGATTTATTTTAGTTAGCCTATCATTGACCTGGTTTTTAATGACAACACTTTCATTGGTGCTTATAGGCCCCTGGCTAGAGGATTTTTTTGAAGACCCTCCAGTAATTTTTTGTCGATCTTTAGTTATTTTATTTTTCTTCAAGCCGCGCCCTCGTCATATCCTGATATTATATTTGATCTCGCCTTATTTCAATAGCTAGCAAGTTGGTGAGCTTATCTTAATGCAATTCGATCTGGACTCAGCACCCTTACTTCACCAGAGTAATCCGTTGTGTAGTATGTACTATCAGGCATCATTAGATATGAAGTAACTCCAGCTGTTGTTAGTACTGTCAACAGCAGCATGCATGCAAATAATATTTTTGAATAATACACCCCTTCTGAGTATGTCCTTGCATGAGCATATCTTTTTTCACGTATACCTTCTTTTTTCTGAACATCTTCAACATACTTTAAGCTATCAATTCCCACAAATTTATCTTCATTAAATTTCCCCATAATAACCTCTCGAATACACTAAGCACATTGTTAATTAAGTATACAATAACAATACACATCCCTTCTGACAACTAAAACCAACTTTATTGCATTGCGCATCACATGAGAACAGAGGGGGTTAACCATGCACTAGGCTAGTGTAGTTAGGTGCTCACATGATACTACCAAAGGCAATCCCTAAAGCCATAGCAACTGGCCTTTTAGGGGACAGCTATTCCCAAAAGCGACCCCCTGAGTGCCATATATGACCCGATTGTCACTAAGTATATTGCCAGCCCTTTCAGGGATATAAATGCTTTTTTTTTCACCCACCTTATATTAGTTATATAAAAGTTATAATTGTTATAACTGTTATAATTGATTATAACATATTTTTAGGTAAAATAAAAGGCAGATCATCGTCTGCCTTTTATTTACGCTTCAGCTATCTGCTGATTCTTCTTTCACTTCTGAGCCAGGAAGAATTAGAGAGATAATTTTCTTTCTCAGCTTCTCTTTAATCTCAGGATTGCTGTCTAGCCAAGCGCAGGCATTTGGTTTTCCTTGAGCTACGTTTGCTCCATCCATCTTGTACCAGGCTCCTGATTTCACCATAAGCTCTAGATCAACTGCCTGATCAATAATCTCAGCTGAAAGATTGATGCCCTTGCCATACAATATCTGAAACTCCGCCTGCCTAAACGGAGGAGCGACCTTGTTTTTGACCACCTTCACACGAGTTTCATTTCCAACAACTTCGTCGCCTTGCTTAACTGCTCCTGTTCTTCTTATGTCAAGCCTCACACTAGAGTAAAACTTGAGAGCATTACCACCTGTTGTTGTTTCCGGACTACCAAACATTACACCAATCTTCATCCTAATCTGATTTATAAAAACAACCATGCAGTTGGCGTTCTTAATATTTCCCGTTATCTTTCTGAGAGCCTGTGACATTAGTCGAGCCTGAAGCCCCACATGAGAATCACCCATATCACCCTCAATTTCCGCCTTGGGAGTTAGGGCGGCAACTGAATCAACAATAATCAGATCAACACTACCACTTCTTACCAGCATGTCACATATTTCTAATGCCTGCTCACCAGTATCCGGCTGCGTGATTAGCAGGCTCCCAAGATCTACCCCGAGATTCTCCGCATAACTGGGATCGAGTGCATGCTCAGCATCAATAAATGCGCATGTTTTACCTGCCTTTTGGGCCTCTGCGATTGCAGACAGCGTAAGTGTGGTCTTTCCTGATGACTCAGGACCATATATCTCAATAATCCTTCCATATGGAAGTCCGCCCACCCCAAGAGCTTTATCAAGACCAAGACTCCCTGTTGAGAGCGAAGGAGTCAGAATCTTGGGTTTGTCACCAAGACGCATAATTGCACCCTTTCCGAATTGGCGCTCAATTTGACTCATGGCAGCTGACAGAGCTGTTGTGCGATCACTCGATGACATTTTGTTCCTAGGGGGTGGTGGGTGAAATCCATATTTTTCCAGAAAATAAAACAAGGGTCAATGCCCTTAGGGAAAAATAGCTGAACCGCTATATCTTGTTACTAGAGATATATATCTTTTGTTGTATACCCAATACCTTCGGTATTGGTATGTATACCATTATAGGGTCTCTTTACTGTTACTCAGACCCCTTGGGTATGTCAACCCCTTTTGGGGAGATTTTGGGGAGATGCCCTGCGAGCAGACTCTTCTTCTCGATAAGTAATTGATTTAATGAATCTATTAAGAAGAATTTCATTGCCAAGTGGCACGAAGGCTGAGTATTGGGTTGCGAGGTGCGTGCTTTATGGTGTAGCCTATTGTTTCAGATTGGTGCTTGTATGGACAAAGTCATTTCAGAAAAGATAGCTACGAAAATCATTTTCTCGCTGTTCACTGAATCCATGGGGTGGGTGATTGATCATGGCGAGGAAGGTGAGTTTGTTACTAATGGGGAAATTAAAATTCTTTCTGATGCCCATGAGGTATTTGTCAAGGGCAAGACCGAGTCTGGTGAGCCTTTCTGGAAAGCATTACTTTTGAATGAAACCGATATTCTTAGGATTCATGATGTGGCCTATGATATCTGTAATGATCATAACTGGAGGATTGCATATGCGGATCCAGTTGTTCGCGCCCTAAGAGTACTTGATATTCTATAGCCAATGATAATTTATTACTTACTCCTTTCAGCTGCAATATTTTTCCCTGGATACTTAGGTGCCGATAGTAAGGCCTGTGAACCTTTTGTTGAGTGGGAGCGGTACATCCAGGAGAAGAAGATTGCTGGAGTAAATGAGAATACTGTACGCTCGACTCTATTGAGGCTTTTTGATCCTCTGCAAGAAGATTATAAAGGATTTTTAGATATCTTGTGGGTTATGGTCGATGAGATTTATGAGCCAAGGATTAGTCTTGAATTAGTTGATGAGGGACAAGGTGTGCCTGTATCAATACTAACTTGTTCTCTTTATTATGACATTGCGGGCAGTGAGGAGGGCTTTGATGACTAGGCCAGTCATGTCGGATTGCAGTTCGGATCTGGTGAAGAGACTTGCGCTAAAGTTAAGGATGAATGCACTCATTCTTGGCGATGATGAGGAAACTGTTTTACTGCTGAAGGAGGCGGCAAGCAAAACAGGTGAGGACATGGGTAAGATTATCCTTGATGGCGCTTCCTTACCTGAAGTAAAGCATAGGGCCTTGTTTATCTTTGATGTGACAAGGCGCCCTTCCCTTTTTGGGTGGATAAAAAAAATAAAGAAAATTAAGCATTCTCACAACAGTGAGTTAAGGATTATTGAAGCTAGCATAGTTTCCGAGAGGATAAAGTCTATCGAGTACCAGGTAATTTTTGAGTCTAATAGTGAAATATCTTCTTCTGAAGCAACTCGTCTTTTTTCCCACTCATTAGTCTCGTCATGCTTGAGTAGGTCGGTCATGAAAATTAAGAGGCATGAAAGATTCGCCCCTTCTTTTAAGTAAGAGAGGCGGATGAAGGTTGATTAAATGAATTTATTTTTCAGACAATATTTGCTCGATTGTATTGGCGATATTACCAGAACTCAACCCATTGCCTATTAAGGCAAATTCATTGTTAACTATGATTAAGGGAACTCCATTTGATTCAACGTATGATTCGTAATAGCGTGTAGCGCTGATTCTGTTTCTCACGTGATGGCTTTCCAATCTTCTTAATATTTGGTCAGATGTGAACTTATTGTCAATAACACCTGCAATGCCCTTAATATTAGGGTTTGATGCATGCCTGAAGTATTCCATGAGCTTCGATTGATACTCCTCGGTTAGCCCTAGAAGATCCAGAGTGTAGAAGATGCGTGCATCATCCTCCCATATAGCAGAATGACGGTATTCAATGGTATAGTCGGTATTCTCAATCCATTCTGATATTTCCTTTTCTGCTTTGTAGCAGGCAGGACATCGGTACCAGAAAAACATTGTGATATCGGCATGTGATTCTGGGCTAGAAATCCTGGAATAATTATTATCCTTGTCATTGGACCCACTGCATCCAGTAAGAATCAGTATCGCAAAGAAAGCGATAAGACTTTTTTTCATTGTCAGTAACCTCATGGTTTTAGCTTATTATACACAAGGTAGACAAATAATAAAGCGACCCTCTTGGGTCGCCTTATCTATTGACATGCAATGATTAATGTTACCCCTATTGCTTGGCGGAATTATCCTGCCTGGATGGGGTAAAATATTTACGCATCCCTAACAAAGCAATCCTCTCTGCTCATGCCGGTTCTATTCATATGCTCGGCAAGGAGTTTTGGTGGTTTTCCTGCAACAGCTGCCTCTATTTCAACCTTTTCGCCGTCCTCATTCTCTACCTGGTATATCGCTCTTTTTCTAGGGCCCTTACTTTTCCTAGAGGCAAGAAGGTCCTCAGCTGTGAATCCAAGATTTTCTAGGTAGCGAATGGCCTCGTCACGACTACTCTCGATTGCCTGGGCTCTTTTTTCTTCTTCTTCCCTCCTTTCGTCAAGCTCTACCTTGTATTCATCAAGCTTCTTTTGAATCCTTTCCAGCCCACGAGAATCAATGCCCGCAAGGTCGAATGCCTTGCGGAGGGCTGTCTTGCTGCTCATCGCAGTGACAAGCTCAGCGGCCTTTTCATGCGTCATGTCCCTGGCAATTTCGACTGCACTTATCATGGCTATTCCTCATGTGGTGACTGACAAGCGTCAGTATAGAGGATCTTTTGTGGATTGCAAGTTGCCGCGTATCGATTAGGCTTTTTCTTCTGTGTGTGATGATGGTATTATCCTAGATAAGAGCTGTGATAATCATGAAGTCTGAGAGAATTGATGCAATAAGGCGTCTTAGAAGCAATCTTGTAGGGCGTGCTAGTGAAGTGATTGGTGAGCACCATACGCTCGGATCATGCTCCCCTATCCTTCCTGAGGAGGTTTCTTGCATTGTCTCCTCTGTGCGGGTCAAGCATGATGAAATGCTTGCTGAGCTTAATGGCGTATACGATATTGGTGATGACAACATCCAGAAGGAAATTCAATCATTTGCTGATATTGAGAAGGAAATCTATGATAAGTGGATTAAGGTGGCTTGGCTCCATAATCAGCAGAAGAAAGACGTCATTGTTTCACTGATATCATTAGTTGCTGCTCACTTTGGCGGCAAGGTGTATCAGGCCCAGCTTCCTAAATATCTTTACTACATCACATATAGATGTCTCTTGCAGAAAGGTTTTTCGCTCACGGATCTTGTTTGGCATGCATCTGAGCCAAGAACGGGCTCAGTTATCATTACATCCAGGCAGCTTGATTTGATGAGTGATTTTATTTGCCAGGAGCTTACGGTATCAAGCCCATCTATGAGGTCGAGCTACCTTGTTACAAAGGATAAGGTCAAAAAAATATCAAGAGAGTTTGATGGGATGGTTGGTGGCGGGATATCTGATTTTGTCCGGAGCGTTCTTGATAACATTACCGATAACTGCGTTTTAGTATCGGCTCCAGTTGCTTTGTGGAGAAAAGGGTATCGCCCTGAGGGTGATAGATTGCTTCTTGAAAAAGCGGCAATCTGGGATAGTGAAAGCACCCTGTCTGGAATTTTAACTGGAGTGCCCAGGGAGATGCTTGAGATACTATCAGAAAGGTCCCAGTAGGTTGAGGTAAGAGGTATTCAGCGAAACCCGGATAGGAGAACGAGAGGTGGCCTCAGAAGCCCTTGTTTATAGCGATAAGAGCCTCTGATCTTAAGTAGTTATTCTTTCTTGCTTCCTATTTCCATACTTAGATTTTCGAGAAATAGGCTCATTCTCAAGGCGGTACTCTCACCTGAGCTAGAGATGTGGCTTAGTGCCTCCCTTATTTTTGATGCAGTCTTCTGCCAGATGAGTGCCAGAGATTCCTCTGGAGCGTTATCCTCTGAGATTTTGAATTTTTCGCTGATTGTTACTAGCACAACCAAACCCTTAAAGCACTTTTTCAACATCTCATCGGCGTATGAATGGCTCGCAGAAGGGCTATTATTGAGCAGCTCCTTCATTTCCTCGTCAGGATGCCATATTTCTCCCAGGCATGTCATCAATGAGTAAGAAGGGGCGTGAGCGGCCTGTTTTTGTATTGTGATATAGTGCTTATAGAGGTTATCTACAATAGACTGAGAAAGCAGTTCTCGCTGACGACCTTGAGGGGAAACTGCCCCTGTGAGGGTATGGTTAGCGAGACCATGGTGGTTGAGGTCACTGTCTAGCCAAAATGATATTTCTGATGATGGCATGGATGTCACCTCAATCCTCGTGGATAAAAGGATCCCCTCCCTTCTGGATGTATCAATGCTAACATGCGCAGGAACGCCGAACTCATGATGCTGAATGGTTAAAGATGTCATATCCGCCTCCTTTTTGCTTACTATAGCAAAAACAAAGGGGTTGTCAATGTATGTTTTCGAGGAAAAGCATTCCGTCTCTGATGGCGGCAATCTTGGGTTGATTGTTTAGGGAAAGCCTGTTGCCAAGCTCCATGGCTATTCTAAATGCTCTTTCGTGAGCTTTGGTGCCCTCCCCTTCTGGTACGAGCGCCTGTATCTCATAAAGCTTTTCTGCTAGAAGAATTTCAGCAACAGTGACTGGCCTCGGGGTGCTCTCATTCATGATATGTAATTTGTACACACTTTCTCCTAGTTGTTAACACATTTAACTGGAGAGCATAGAGAAAGTCAATAGCCGTAAGTCATCTATATATTGTAGATAGCAAGTGCGTGGATTTAGCAATTGTTTTTCTATCTTCTCTTGATGAATCTTGGTTTATTGAGAATGCCTGTAGGGATAAGTGCTCTGCAATTCGCGTTAAGTAAGACAATCGCCTGTCATCTCTAGAGATTGCACCTAAAATGTGGAAGGCTGAGTAAAGGCTTATAGTTGCCACCAGGTACTCTGATATTGTGGAGTCTCCGACTGGGCTCATGGAGGAGGGTCTTATGCTCATGGCTTTCTTTTCAAGAGTTCTTATAGTCTGATCATAAGTGTAAGTACCCTCACCGCTTATTAGCTTAGCCAGCGCCATGACCTGCAATCCGTTTATTGCTCCTGCTTCATGTTTTCCACGTCCTGCTGATAGCGTGCCCCTGTCTACACTCACAATAAATGGACTTGAATCGTTAAGGGTGCCCTCTATTGTCGAGAAGCTTTGCGAGTTAAGGTCATTATCGCAACTTGTTGTAATTCCCACCCATATATGGTTTTTCTTAACTACCATGTGAGAAGTAGTTGATACCCCTGCATGCAATAGCCTATCAGTAGAAAGTATTTTCATAAATATTCTTATTATAGCCTGATACTAAACCCTATCTGTCATTATTTCAATAACAGCGAATAGCATGATAGTATAATTTTAAGAAGTAGTGCACAGGGATGACTATGATAAATGCGTCATGGGGAATAGCAATTGCAGGTGCTGTCATAGCTATTGGGATATATCAGATATTAAAGCTAAAAACAGGAAGTGTAAATGAGGTTACTGATGAGCTTTTGGATTTAAAGAAAATGGCTCACATGGGTGATCCTGATGCTCAATATCAAGTTGGATACCTTTATGAGATAGGTATTGGCATGTCGCCGCACTTAGGTAAGGCTTTTTATTGGTACGTTAGAGGAGCTGAAAAAAACCATAGCGGCTCGATCAAAAGGATTGCAAAATTCTATATGGAGGGCATTTATGTAGACGAAAAGCTCGATGAGGGAATGTGGTGGATGGAACCTGGGAGGGGGGATGAAAAGGTCGCAAAGGCTAAGTCAATCAGGAGAGAGATTGAGAAGAGATTTCCTAATACACCGTACTCATTCATGAGTGATCCTGACTACAGGTATAAAAAAAGAGGGCTATAGGCCCTCTGAAGACTTTTACCCCTTCTTGCTCCTCAGGAATGCGGGTATGTTTAATACATCTTGTGGCTTACTGATGTTTTCTTGTGGGTTTTTTTGAGGCATGGCTGAAGTATTCTCGCTTCTCTTTGCTAGCTCAGGGGCTCCCTGTGATGCTTTCTGAGATTTCGCCTCTACTCTTCTTGGCTCAACCTGCACATTGTCTAGGCCTGCTGCTACAACAGTCACCCTAATTTCATCACTCATATCCATGTCAATGGATGTTCCTACCACAATCGTCGCGTCAGATGAGGCAAACTGATGAATGGTGGCACCTACATCATTAAATTCGCCAATGGAAAGATCAGGTCCTCCTGTAATGTTGACCAAAATACCTCTCGCCCCATTGAGGTCGACGTCCTCCAAGAGTGGACTTCTGATTGCCCGTTCAGATGCTTCCGTTGCCCTGTTGTCACCAGACGCAGTTGCGCTCCCCATCATAGCCATCCCCATAGACGACATTACGGTGTTAACGTCAGCGAAATCTACGTTAATCACACCTGGGCTGGTAATAAGCTCTGAAATGCCTTGGACCGCACCATGGAGAACATCATTCGCTGCTGCAAATGCACTCATTAGCGAGGTGTTCTTGCCTAGCACAGTAAGAAGTTTGTCGTTGGGAATAGTAATCAGAGAATCGACATGTTGGGAGAGTTCGCGCATCCCCTCTACGGCTGCCGTTTGTCGCCTTCCTCCCTCAAAGGGAAATGGCTTTGTGACAACTGAGACAGTCAGTATTCCCATATCTTTTGCGACTTGTGCTATGACAGGTGCTGCGCCTGTACCTGTGCCACCGCCCATTCCAGCGGTAATAAAGACCATATCAGCACCTTCCAGAATGCTGCGTATTGCTGCCTCATCCTCAAGGGCGGCCTTTCTGCCGACCTCTGGGTTGGCGCCTGCACCGAGTCCTTTGGTGGCCTCCTTGCCTATCTGGAGTGCAGTGACATCATCTCGCCCAGAAAACTGGCGTAATGCCTGCGCGTCAGTGTTTGCGCATATAAACTCAACGCCATTAATATTTTTCTCAAGCATGTGGTTGACAGCATTCCCTCCGCCACCACCAACACCAATTACCTTAATGACAGCAGATGAGCAGCTGCCTGAATTAATAATCTCAAACATGGCTATTGGATCTTTTGGAGGATAATACTCTTTATGGAGGCATTAGTCAAGAGGGGATGCCATTAAGCCCCCCCCTCTGTCAGTGATTAATCGCGGAAGTTAAAAGTAGAGAAGAGCAGCTCTCCTCTCATGTGAGAGATTTTACCATTATCGACATAGGCCAGGGCCCTTTGTGTTGATCCATCTTTGTAATGGATGGAAAGGCTGGTCATTACTGAGCCAGCCGCCTCATACGAAAGAAAGTGCGATGGATTAATCTTCACATCAATGCGATTGACCCCGCCTGTTTTTTTGCAGGTTTCCACTGCGCGAACCTTGCGGCTGTTCAGGGACCCTAATTCGAGGCTTCTTACGGCATTTACATCCTCAAGGCTATTATTGCAAATGCCCTGCATAAACTTGTGGGCAAGAGCTTCTGTTTCCGCCTCTACTTGACGAATGTCATTGGCTTGAGCGGCGCCGGAAATCAGGGCGGAAGCGGTCGCGATGGCTGCGATGAGTTTGATTTTCATGGTTCACCTCGTTATTGCTTGGTTGTTGTGACGGCGTCGCCGTCTCGTCTTGTGTATGGATAATATAGCATCAAATATCGAAGGTGGCAACACTTATTTTTATCAATAGTTGTAACCCCCCCATGAGATGTTTTTAAAGGCATAGAGGAAAGAAGCACCCCGTGGCTAGAGTCAAAAAAACCAAAAAAACGTCCTTGTCATACCTGCGACCAGCAGCTGAAAGTGATCATGATGACTCGACCATCAGGTAAGCCACAAAAAAAGAGATCTAGCGCGGCCTATGGGCAGTATTGAGAGATATCCCTTTTCGATTGTGAATACTTCCATCCCAGCGGTTAACCAGGCGGCGAGCATCTCTTAGTGCAATATCTGGATCATGGTGCCACTCACCAATTCTTACATTTCCACAAATTGGCCGGTAGAGCTTTGAGATAGGGGCAATGCCTCCTCTTGCCTTGCTCTCATCACGCATAATCCGAGACTCTAGAGTGATTGGATGTTTTTTTAGGTAGCTCACCCGCTCGAATGGGGTCTTCAGCTTTTTGCACAGCTTGGGAATCGATGTGGTTGATGCAGTCATATTAAGATCTGATGGTGGGTTTTAGGAAAGTATGGTCGAATAGCCAGGAGCGTCAACACTAACAATTGGCGTCTTTACCTGAGCTACTGGAGCCTGCTGAATATGAATTCATCTTCATCATATCGAGAGGCCCTGAGCGCCCTCTCAAAGGCGGCTAGTTAATCAGCGTAAGTCGAAGGTTATCGACATCCTCGGGAAGTGAGAAGTCTGCCTTCTCCTTGAATTCGCGAATGACTACTGCGACATGGGCTGCTGTGCCAAAAGCAATCCTTTGCAGGTCGGCAAGGGTGGGTGCTGCCACATAAAGTGTCTTCTGGTTGACGTCCACACGGAAGATGTTGGTCTGATTCATGGTTGCCTCCTCTGATCTGTTGGCTTATTATACCACAAAATAATGAATTTGCAACTCCTTCTGGACAGTGCTCCGCCAGGGGTGTTCCAAGAGGGCGATAGTGAAAGAAGGGTGTCTTGCTTTGCGTTAGGATGGTTCTTCCCTCTGGGCAAACTGCCTGATCGTCAGTTTTTTCGCAGGGGATTTTTAAGTGCAGTGGCCCTAGAAGCTTCCCAGTCAATGGAGCAGAGAGCTTCAGGGTCACCAATCTCCTATGCTAGGTAAGAGAAAACGATGATCCCTTTATCATTGATCACGTCATTTAAAATCTCTTCCATTATTGATGCTTCTTCTGGGGCGCAAACGATACCGATAGGCTGCATCAACTCCCCAGGATGGCTTATTCTCTCCCTACCAAGCAGGTAGATTGCTATTGCAAGACCGCCAATGGTGGCAAGAATGTCATTCATTTGAGCGCGACAACGATTGTCATGGTCTAGTGATTGAGAATTAACAGCTATAATAGGCATTGGTTTTAATGTCGCTTTGTTATTTTTTGCTTGCGCCATTCAATTTTCTTGCAATGGCGAGAAGTGATCGCGACATTGCGTGATTGCTTTGCTTGCCTATTCCTGATTTAGCATTTCTATCAGCTACTCTTGCAGCCTGCAAGACTTTAATCGCTAGCGCATCCGGTGAATTGTTCTCAATGAAGTATGAGTTAGAGTTGCCTTTACCGACCTGCTTACCGTGAAACTCATCACTCTTGAGTAGCGCAACTTTAGCGGCGGCCCACTGAGTTCTTGTAATGCTTATGCGCACTACCATCCCTCGGTTGGTATTTGAGATCAATATGCCAGATATAGATGATGTGTCAAAGGTGATATGCCGGTCTCACCACAGATCTTTCCGAGACACTGCCTTCAGTAGGCAGTGGTCATATGAAAGGTCATTCGAAGTGCTATTGATACCGCTCCTCTGCCATTTCTTGCATCACCTGGCACCTCTTTTGGAGAAATCATGCTCAAGTCAGTAGAATTCACTATCTTAACTTATATTCTATCTTTATTCATAAAATGCACATGCGGTCACTTAAGATTCAATCATCTCGCTTAATGTCAAGTAAAGTGATGCTTAGTGGGCCTGAGAATCTTAACTCTAATCATCCTAGGATCACTTGAATCGTCTCATAGTCGCCAAGATTCATCAAGCATCACTTAAGGTGTCTAGCTAATGCCTTGCTGAGCAACCGTGAGAGTTCATGTCTGGTCATATTCTATGGAAAAAAATGTACAGACCAATACCAAAAAACTTAATTAGCACACCCGCCATCTAGTCCCTTATCATTTAACCGCCCTCCTCTTCTGAGGGCAATAATTCTAATGTAGTGTTTTTTTGTTCACATAACCTTATCGACTACTGCTAAGGCGCTCATTTATTATCCCATTAAATTGATAGCCAATTGAGAGCCCAGTTTCTGAAATGGAATTATAGCGATAACAGGGTGGCTCAATGAGCTACTCTAGCAATATAATGTCGATACTTATAACTACAGGCACGCTTGTCTTTGCATAAATGGGTTTGGCGCTGCTATACTTAAAAAAAATCCATGAAATGGTTAATCGCATGCAATTCATATCTCATGATTACATTGGCGGCCCGCTTGACAGAACCTGTTAGATAACCTAACAGGAGGCACTATGCGTCAACGATACCAGCACATCATTCCTTTTTTTGGGCCCATGTTGGCTATAGGAAGGTCTGGTGAGTTAATTTATATCAAGAACATTATTTTCACTGCTTATTATGAACCGTGCCTTACGGAGCTTATTTTTACTGTCAGCGATGATGTTGATCATCAGAAAGGCATATTCCTAACTTCAGTGAGTCCCGCTTACTATGACAGTATTGATCTTGGTGAAGGCGATCAGAGCGCCATATGGTTGAGAGATGAATTTTTTCGTCTGTCTAATGAGCTTGCCGAGGATGGCAAAGGGGGGCAATGGCATCGTCTAGCAGGCTATTATCGACTGGTTCCAGTGGATAAGCCCAAGGGCTGGGGTAGGCT
>LFCJ01001727.1_pt1 | contig 15500 bp, 16 predicted proteins | sample 643141 | NCBI WGS metagenome assembly LFCJ01 (sample SAMN03766243, study PRJNA286221) | soda lake metagenome | biome: soda lake; feature: Kulunda steppe; material: water; isolation source: sample B1-Br-g2 brine of Lake Bitter-1 | place: Russia: Kulunda steppe | collected 2010-07 | reverse complement strand
GGCAGAGGCGGAGTTGGAAGCGGAGGTGGATGCGCAAGAGGTCGCCGCTGCCGCCGCGCAAGGGGCCGGCCACGGCGCAGCAGCAGCAGCAGGGTGGGGAGCGATTGCGGACGGCGCGGACAGCGACAGCGACGACGGGGACAGCGTGCGGCAGGTGTGTTTGGGGGGCTTAGACGGTGCATTTGGGGAAGAGGGTGGTCAAACTCTGTTCGTTTAAAGGGGGACCTAACCATGCTAGTGTGGCTGGGACAACAGGCAGCAGGTGCACATTGGGAGGATGAGATGATTAGCATGTGTGCTGGAAGGAACATGAAGACGCCAGTGGCCTGTGTGTGTGTACCTTGCATGCTGACAGATCTCGCCTCTCGATTGTGCATTGCATTGCACGCACTCATGTACATGCCCAAGAATGCTTACAAGCACACACCTGTGTGCGCGCGCACAAATGCGTGCATGCGTTTTTTGCACAGGAGGAGAAGAGCGCAGCCATGGAAGAAGCCGAGGCCGAGGATGGTTTTGGAAGGGCGGGCAGGATGGCAGCAGCCGAGGCGGCTGCGGCAGCAGCTGCTGTGACTGCGGCAGCTATGCAAGGTGGGTGGCCATGACGGCAGGGAATGCGCGTGACAGTTCTGCAGCACCAAGCGCGTGCGTGTGTGTGCGTGTGCGCACATGCATGCAAGCGTTTGCGGGTGCTTATGGCAGACATGCAAGTCAGACGTTGATGCGCTTTTGCTTGCGGTGCACGTATGCTGATAAGAGCACGTCAGGCACATGCAGCACAAACATACACACCCGCACATACATACAAATGTTCCAAAGTTCACAGACTCAGGCATGCCATGGGCAGGTGCTGTTGGGAGCATGGCAGGCAGCATGTGCATGCAGCATGTGCATACAGGTACACACATGCATGCAGCATGTGCATGCAGGTGCACACACCAATGTTTGCAGGCTTTCGCTTGCCATGTGCAGGTACTGATGAGAACATGTCGGACGCAGGCAGCGAGGCGCGGTTGTGTAGCACAGATGGGGCGGACGAGGCTGGGGCTGTGAGGGCAGGGCAGGACGCGCAGCGGCGCCGCAGAGAGATGGGGATTCGGGAGCGGCGCAGGCTGCGCGTGGGGGGCGGCTGGCGAGAGCGGCTGAAGGTGAGTGATGCTTCACACGCGCACACACACACACACACACACACACACACACACACACACACACGCGCGCGCGCACGCACTACACACACAAACAGCTGTGCACTAAGGGCGTAATGAGGGGAGCGGGGGTTCCGACCGTCCAGCAAGAGGGCGTGTGTGTGTGTCTCGGGCGCACTGTGTATGCGTGTGTGTATGTCATTAAGTGCCACTGTGCGTGTGCATGCAAGCACAGGTGCTTGTGTCACACTGGTACGCGGCAGTAAGGCAGGCGGCGCAGCGCAGGGCATGGGCACACCCTCTGGCGGTTTAGGACAAGGGGGGAGTGAGGAGGGTGTGGTGGGTGGGAACCTGGGGGAATGTGGGGCAGGTCAGCGGTAATGTTTGTGCAGGCAGGAGAAGGAAGTTGTTGGCGCGTGCACGAGAGGGGGGAAAGGTGAAGGATCTAAGGAGGGAGGGGCTGCACTTTCGTTGTTTCTCGGATGCTGATGGAGCTACACTTGGCACTCAAAGTGTGAAGGACAAGGGAGGGTGAAGAAAGGTGTGCTGTGGAGAAGAGCTGCGACAATGCGTGTCCTTGTGCGTTTGGGCTGCCTGGGACGCACATGCCCTGAATTGTGTGGATGAGCCTGCATGCCTCCTCCTCTTATCAATTGCCTGAGACAGTGTCGTAGCTGGCGCATGGTGCGCTTCTGCACCTCCGCAGGCTGTTCATCAGCATCCAGGCCTGGGACCTGGTCTGCTATCGAGAGGCTACTTTTGGCATATGGCTGACATTGCGTGCTCCCTGCACCTCTGCAGGCTGTGTTCAGCATCCAGGCCTGGGACCTGGCGCTCCTCAATGGCGCCAAGCAGCCGCTGCAGAGCGTGATGCTGGGCGTGGTGACGCAGAAGCTGCAGGAGGTGTTTGGCAAGCACTTCTTTGAGCGCGTGCTGCAGGTGCGAGTCCTATGCTCTCACAGACACCGCACGCGCAGGCCCCAAACACTTGCCTTGGCTGCCCTTCTGCCTTTACCCATAAGCAGAAGCTGCAGCTTTGCGCCGCAGACACTGGGCATGCCGTAAAGAGTGTGTGCACCACAGGCTGAATGTACGTGAGCACTGGGCGTGCATCTGGTGGAGTAGTGCATGGCAAGGATAGACCCTGGCACATAGCCCAACGCAGGCCTTTTGCGTGCGGGTCACAGCCCCCTGCTGCCATTTGGCTTCGTCGGCAGCGAGACTCGGGGCCCACTACTGCAGCTGCAGCGCCTAGAGGCCATAAGTCATGACACTTTAAGGACAGACACGCCGGCATGCCTGCTGTGCCTGCCTCAGAGCTTTTGGACCAGCGCCACAAGCACTGTTCCCCCGCACACGGGTGCACACACCAGCTATGACTGCTGCTGTTGCATGCAGCATTCTATCTGCTACTCAGCCCCCACCACCAATGTGTGCGTGTGTGCAGGCAATGGTGGCTGCCGTCGTGCGGGACCTGTGCATGGGCCTGGTAGCTTACAGCGTGCCGTTCATAGGAGCCGCGGTGTACTTTGCCAGTGTGCGTCCGTTCATGCGCCGCATCGCAAGGTGAGTGTGATCTGCATTGAGGCAACGGCGGTATATTTCTCCGCATTTCGGGGTGAGAGCGATCTGCTTTGCGGCCTGCAAAGTGGGTGGTCCTTAAAGTAGTTAATCATGAGTATAGAATCCCTGGGTTGGGTGATCTTTGAAGTAGTGAATCATGAGGATAGAATCCTTGGGGTGGGTGATCCTTGAAGTAGTGGATCTCGAGGATAGAATCCCTGGGGTGGGTAATCTTTGAATCTTGCACATCCTCATGCGCACGCTGTTGTAGTGGCTAGAGGTGTGAGGGGTTGAGCATTGCAGCGCCCCCCCCGGACATGCGAGCAGGCAGGTGTGTGGTTTCTGTGGCGGCAAACTGCAGAGCGCGGCCCGTTGCTTGCAGGTCGGTCACGGCCCAGGCACTGCCGCTGCACCGCGTGTGGATCGAGCAGAACACGGGCGTGCTGCTGCCCTCCCCGAAGGCCCGGAGCGTGCCGCGCGCGTACATCGAGGGCGAGCTCATGTGACTGCGCACGTGACATTGAGGTCGAGCTCCTGCGTCTGCGCTCGTGGCGTTGCGGGCAAGCTCATGCAGCCGCGCTCGTGGCATTGTGGGCAAGCTCATGCAGCCGCGTGCGTAACATTGAGAGCAAGCTCCTGTGTCCACGCGCGCTTGCAGCGAAATCAGCGCCTGCAGCTGTTCTGTGCTTGCAGAGGTGTATGTGGCTGGGGGGGCATGGCAGGCAAACGCCGCTGCTGCCCCAACACACACACACACACACCACGCCAGGAACGCATACCCTGTAAGCTCCCAAGTTCCAGGGGCCTCCAGGGTTGAGAGGGCTCCGCAATAGGGCTGCGACGTGACGTGAAGGGCCATCAATCCAGGCGCAGCCCCACGCAGCAGCCCTTGTGTAATTATGAGTGTGATGGCGGCGCTCCAGCTGTCGCGTATGGCAACCACACGAGCTTAAAGCTTGTTGTTTGTGCTATTGTGCTCTTGTCGGCGCGCGTGTGGCTTTGTAAGCGCGGCTTCTCGTGCGCTCTTGTTACACTAGTTTTGTATTTGTGTCTGCTGTACAACTGTACAACACCGGAGGTGCTGGGTGAGGTGAGCTGCCTCCATGAGCCTCCTCAAGGCTGTGTGCGTGCTCATGCTTTGCGCTTGTCCATGACCATCTGCGAGTGCCACACATGAGTGCAAAAGTGCTTAGTCCATTTGCTGCGTGGCTGTCATGTCCATCAGATGGTGCAATAGATGGTATCGTATGCCCCATCCGCATATGCGCGACCCGGGAGGTTTTAGGATTGCGTATGGCTTGCCTGCGCCGTGCGTCACACCTTCCGACGCATCGCTCTCTTGCCAAGAAAGCTAACGCCATACCTGCAATCCTGTACGATCCTCTTAAGTTGAGCCGGTGTAGCAGAGGGAAATGAGAAGCTGCACGGGCACAAAATGTTTTTTTGTCCAGCCACAGCGCTCGCTTGTACACTTTTTTACACGTAAAGTATACCTTTATTCAGGAGTGTCGGCGCCATCTCAGTGCTTAGGACTGAGCAGCGGCAAACATGCTCGTCTATGTAACACAACTCTGATTGCACTGCGTTGCGAAAACGTCATCTAGAAAGTTGCAATGCAGATGTCAAGGGATTCTTGAGGGCCCTTATGACAGTCTCCGTAGATCAGCCGACAAATTACCCCTGCAGACACGTTACTTATGATGCTGAAGAACAGAATCAGCACTTACCTGCAAGGGATTATTTCTGCCAAGTATGATATACTTTCCTGGGTCGACACTCAATATTGGTTCTGAAAGTGATGCCACTGACAAGGAGGGAGGAAATGCACAAAATGCACACAGCACAACATTGGGAACATTCATTGTCAGATGTCACATTCTCAGGCCGGCAACCAGGGCAAACGAATGGCTATAATTGCTTGCCTAGAGCATCAAAATCAAAAAATACTTACGTATGCATGAGTTTGGAGAGATAACTTATATTGACTCCCAGCAAGTGACAACTTGAAAGCCTTTTGCTTACATAATATAGAAACTGATCTAGAAGTTGTGGCAGAGCTGCAACTTGCAGCTTAAAGTCTCTTGGCCTTTATCCCCTGAGACTCTGAGCATCCGTTAGAAAATGCAAAGTGACGGCCCACTATCCATAACTAATTTCGCAATTTCTTTTTTTACTTCTCTTTTGCCGTCTTGATCTAGTGATGAGCTTAATGAGGGTATCACAACTCCCACGAGCGTGCAGGCTTTTATCTGGGATAACCCGACATATAAATGAAGGTATATCTGAGGGTCTTGAGGCTGGGAGTGGTTTTGCACATCCGGCCAGAAGTGCAGAGCTGCCGCACACACGGGGCGGCGGCTACCTGGGAACAGGCCCAACATCTTCAGAAAGGGGTACTAAGTGAGGACATGAAGATTTATATACATTTAATGTCCTGTAGGCGCTTTTAACTACTGCCCAAGGCCTAGTGCATGCTGTATCCCGTCCTCAATCGGCATTCTGCTTGCACTGCCTAGGTTCCTCCTCACAGGTGCTTGCGGCCAAGTGGGCGAGGCGCTTGTAAGTAACTGATTTTGTCTGTACTTTCCTCTGCTCTGTCTCATGTCTGGTCTCTGAGACCTCCAGCAAGGGTCAAAAATCTGTCAGCATTCAACAAGAGTTGCCAATCTGGTGCAGTTGCCTTACCTGCGAGGGCGAGTTGGTGTTGAGAACGTGATTGCATCAGATGTCAAGACAAAAAAAGAGGTAGATGCCTACAAGCCTTCCTATGACCGATGCTCCCTCAGATACTGCCGTGTCGCGATGCACTGTCATGCAACACATACATTCTGCAAGCAGGCCCTTATTCAATTAGAATATGAAGGAATGTCACAACACAAATACAATGAATCTCATGCAGATCATTGATGCAGGACCTTTTGAATTTTGTGACGTGAGAGGTAAGGGCACGTACGGGTCATTCTCGTTTATGTCAAGATCAGCTACTGTCAAAGTGAGGCTCCCTGCAATCCATACCATCTCAAGCAGAAGCGTTATTCACACACCCACAAAGCGAAAGTGAAAAGTATGCTCACACCATTTCAGACAAAGACAACATGTCTCGGATCATTGTGGAGCATAATTGCAACAGGGTCATCCATCTAGCAGCTCTTCTAAGCGGTGAGCAACCTCAGCGGGGGCACCTCATTCGAATAGCCATAATCTAGCAGTCATCCAAAGTGAACAGTCGCCACAAGTAAACTTAACAAATGCTAATTATTGTGGCCTTATGCTTATTGAGATGATTGCGTGATTCAAGACCGTTTGACCAAGATGCTTATTAGGGTAGCTATAGACATACTACAACCGTTTTCATTGGCACTTGATCACCCCCTCTTTGCATAAACCCACTAACAAATAAACACTGGGTCTTATTTAGCACTTCCGGTGCTGAGAGTTTGCAAGAGCAACTCCTGCATGCTTGTTCCTGTGCAGCTGTGGGGGAACGCAACCCATCCTTGACCCTCAAAATCAACAATACAGGCATCCAGAATGTCCTTGAGCTGGCAGCGGAGCATAAACTACAAGTAAGTCCTCTTCTATCATACGGCTTTCATATACCTAATTGCAGAACTGCTGTTTATGCTACCCACTAGTGTAGTGCTTTGTGGTTTATCATGACACCCATCCATGCTCCATTCTTGCCCATTGCCTTGCAAAGCTTTTTTATCCTTCTTATTACAGGTCATGTCACCATCAACAATTGCAGTGTAAGTGTTTGCAGCTTGATGATCCTTCAACTTGAGGCTCATGGTTATTTAAAGTCTTTTATTCTGCTTCGTAACCAGGTTTGGGACAAGTGCACCTATGGTAAGAGCCAAAAGCATGCTGCATCGTACTCACCAGGCTTTTGTACTCTTGTAAATGTGGACAGTGTGCTTTCTGCGGGACTTCTTGCTGGATCTGCTTATGATAAAGCAGATGGCAACACAAATGTGCTTGTAAGCAGAGGCATGAGCACACACATGCAACCATACAATGTTAATGATTGGTCGTCAAGGAAAATACGCCCAACGACACCGTCATGAGCCCAAGCACTGTGTACGGCATTACCAAGGTGCACACCGAGCTGCTTGGAAACTATTACAAGCACCAATTGGATGTAGACTTCAGGTCGCTGCGCCTGCCTGGCATCATTGGCAAAACTCGAGCTGGTGAGTTGATCATGTGCTTGTAATGGAAGAGGGCGTGTGTGGACTTTCTTGTCATGTCAGGAAAAAGCAGTTCACACCAAAAGGTATGCTTGCAGTGCATGCTGTACGATTCTTAGGCAAAGGTATTCATCATCATCCAAGCTTACAGCATTGTACTGACAAATTGGTATTGCGTGCCTTGAGCAGGTGGGGGCACCACTGACTATGCAGGTGAGAAGACGCAGTTTTGTACACACCTCATAGCAGCGGAAAGGCGCCATTCTTTACCTGCCAGATTGCAAGCTTGATGAATATCTGCAAACCTTTTTTGATTAACTGGTGCTGGATGCGTCCTGTACGCAGTTGACATTTTTCAGGCAGCAGTGCGGGACGGCGAGTACACATGCTTTTTGGTGCGCAGCATGGGAGCCATGTAACTGCGCACTCCTCTCTTGGACTTAGCAAAGGTGTTCACCACATGCTAGTGGTCCGCCTGTTGTGAAATTTCACAGGCCCAGTAAAGGGCAAGTCCAATCCAAAAATGCAATGTGTGCCACAATTATAATACATCAGGAGCAACCACCTCTTGATTAAGGGGGCAAGTGAATAAGGGTGACTCCTGCTCTGTCAAGCTCGAAACTTAAAACATTGCTTTTGCAATACACCTTTCAGCCTGAGGACTTGGATCTTCCTATGCTCTACCTGCCTGACTGCCTGGAGGCCTTTTGGAAGCTTATCATGGTGTGTGAGACAGGTTAAGACTGGCTGGAGAAATTCCACATGCGCAAAATTTGCGCTGCCTTGGCATGGTGTCTCCATCCTATTTGGCACCTCCTGCAATGAGCCACTGCACCATCATTCCTGCCAAAAGTGACTTGCATGCATACCTTCTCCATGCTCATCAGGCGCCTAAAGAAAGCCTGACACGCACTGTGTACAACGTGCAAGGGATGTCATTTGCCCCTAAAGACCTAGCCGCTGCGATCCAGAAGCACCACCCACACTTCAAGCTGATCTGCAAGCCGGACTTTAGGGCGGCTATTGCTCGCTCATGGTAAGGCTTGCTTAATTTCCTTTGACATGTCCCAAAAGTGACAAGATGGTCATTGCTAGAGAAGCAACAAGGGTTGCTTTCTGTCTCGTTTTCGCACCCAGTGTTGCTGCAGGGAGCACGAGTGCCCAATCTGCAAAACGGTACAAACGTTTAATGTGCAGGCCTCGTTCGCTGGATGACTCGCTGGCTCGTTCTGACTGGAGCTGGCAGCCTCTCTTTGATTTGGAGAGAATGACCTATGACATGCTACGCACCACCTCATAACAAGCAGCCTAAGCACATGATGCATATGCTGTGACAACTAGCAACCGTTTCCTTTAACAAGCTTGTAAGTGTCTGCTACAATCCAGCACCAGTAGAGAAGGCTGGCGGCGGCAGTATGGAAGCTGCTGGGAGGCTCTACGATAGTAAAAAGGAAAACAAAATGATAAAGCACAGCACTAACTTGTTTTCAAAAGGCCTCATTAACCACAACAACGGTCTCTGGCATTACTGGCATTATGTAATGCTGAACCGATCCTTCCCGGCCTGAGACCTTCCCGTAGCCTTCTTTTCATAAGAGAATGGAAAGAAGGCTACGGGAAGGCTACGGGCTAGTTGCTTGAAGTAATGTTCATACAAACAGTGCGTCTATAATCATTCAGTCACCAATCATGGTGACTTCCAAAATTCCCCTAAACCAAACAGGAGTGAGCGCTGCCTACCTGTTTTCACACCCAACCAATTGGCATCCACATACTGGGCAAGTAAAGGGCATGGCCGGTATTTGTCTCCCAGCTGCTGCTGCAACACTGCAAAGGATTAGATGCACCCAAGGGATCACAAAGCTGAAGAGCTTGCCCTTGTTGAGATTTTCTTAGGGCAAGTGTATCTGACTTGATCAGATGATGCGTGGTAGAATGTCTTATCTTATGTGCACTTGTGCACTGGCCAATACCAGAATTATTGCTGCCTTGAGTCCAGCATGTGTTTGATGCATTCAAAGCTTGTTTGGGACTCCATTGAGGGTATGCTGGGGAATTTTGATTTATTTGTTATTTCATTTTTGAAGTCTGCAAGGCCTTGACCTTCTTGATCATGCCCAACGCTCCGCTCCTTCCCTCAGAAGGATGCATGCGCGTCCCCTGTCAGACACGCGGTTAAGGCAGGTGGCCTGGCCGTTCCCTCAGGCTGTCATACACATGGTTTAGGCAGATGATGTTGCCATTCCCTGTCAGACACATCGTTTAGGCAGGTGGTGTTGCCTTTCGCTGTCATACACATGGCTTAGGCAGATGGTGTTGTCGTTCCCGGTCAGACACATGATTTAGGCAGATGGTGTTGCTGTTACCTGTGAGACACATGGTCTGGTGCGCCCCATGGCACCCATAACTTCATAGCATTGATGATTGGACAAAGCACAGTTGATGTCGCACTGTTTAGGTGGTTTAAAATATACAAGCAAACAGCACTCTGCACCTTTCAGTGTTTATGGATCTTTATTATATTGACTATACCTCCTAAAAAAGCCTAACATGCACTCATTAAACTACACTGTCAAAGGCAATTGTGTATTTCTTGTGTTTCATGGGCTCTTTCCCTTTTTTTGAGCACCTAGTATCAATGTAGGGAGTACATTACTTGCCCCAAGTCTCTCACATCTTTCCATCAAAATTGAATTGCATTCACATACTTTCATCTTTCAGACTTTTGCGCTGGTACTATGATGTTAAAATTGCTTGCACATCTGGCTGCAGTGTATCTAGCACGCATGCATGGAGGCTTAGAGCCAGGAATATTGCTAGAGCTCAATAGTACAGCGTCTCACTCTACCTTTTAAGATGTTTAGGCATGTATCCAGGCCAATGAGATCTGCCTTTGAGAGCGGTCCATGCTTGCTCAATCCCATTCCAAGGCGTAGGCCCCTGCGTTTGACAAATACAACAAGTTTTGCATCATGAAATAAATCCTCACCCAAAGCACTCTGCAACACTCAAGAGATTTAGGGTAACCAATAGCTCTGCCTTTTTCACTTATAACAAAAACACTTGTAACACCGTTTACCAGCCATTTACTTGTCAATATCCTCAGCAGTGCTGCTACCCTCCATGAGACAAAAGAATGCCTGGTGGACAAAGAAATAGAAAGAAAGGAACTCCATGACTATGATCAGTTGATAGCATAAAAGAACAGGAGGATCACACAGGCAAATGAATTTTGAATCAGGAAGCATGTATGCATCGTCGTTTTCAAAACTGCTGCTGGCAGCACCTACAGCAGCAGAGGCAGCAGCATCCCTTGTACAGAGGAAAGCTGCCAAGAGCTGCTAATGCAGGAAGGGGTGCCGGAAGGTGAGCTCATAGAATGGTGAGGAGTGGACTAAAAGGTCTCCAGACATTTATCTGTCATGTCATGCCAAATCACCGTAATGAAAAATTAGCATTACAAATTGATGTCTAAGGAACATGATATCTACCAACGGCACAAAATTTTGGCCGGCCAGAGCCTCAGGGGAGTGCTCCGGAGTCCAAAGAAGGAAGGTCACAATTAATGGAACAGAGCAATCCAGTCTCAACAACCAACATCAACCACCCAACTAACTGCAAATGGAAAGTGACACCAATTTGACGATGAAACTAGTCTGGCACAACAGTCGCATGTTCCTTATGACCCTCTGTAACTCGCGGCAGGAAACAATCACGCACCTCATTTATCCATGGGATCATGATCCGATACATTACAAAGCCTGGAAAATCTTTGCTGTGCACAGTTTGCATGTCAAGCGACTCTGCTAGGCTCTTTGCTGCTAGGTATGTTTGATTCCTGTCAGACACATTGATTTTTTGGCAGCTGTGAACAGGGAAGCTTTGTGTCCATCTACAGGATTGATTGGACAACTGAAGAGGGTATGAAGCCATGTTGCTGTACATAAAAGTAAATTGCAAGCTGCTCAATATTGGATGCATCGGCTTCTTGATTTTCCCTTGTGGATGTGCTAAGTGCAAACTCTTATTGCAATGGAAGCCAGCATTGTGTTGGTGCTGTGTAGGATGTGGTGGAGGGTTTGTGTGGATTCAATGAAAAAGTTGGATGGGCGTCAACCAAAGGGCCTGTCAGTGCCTCAGAAGAAGCCTTTTGCTTTGAGGTGTGCAAGCCCTTTGCTTTAAGGTGTGCTAGCCTTTGGCAACAAGGTGTGCTAGCCTTTTGCCATGAGGTGTGCAAACCTTACTCACGAGGTGTGCAAGCCTCTTGCCAATTCCACAAGCGGGGTCTCCACAATAGGTGACGTGAAGTGCATGCCAACCTGTGCATTTTGGTGTGCCAGCTTGACGATGTGTGTGTGTGTGTGTGTTGTCTCTAGATTGTCAAAGTTGAGCGCAACTTGACAGTTAGAGAAAGGCAAAGCCTTTGCACTTCCATACCTACGCTCTTGTGCCAGTCATTTTTTTCCACATCTTTGCAACACAGCAATCCCAAGTGATCACGAGTGAAAGTCAAGATCAGCAGCACACCTTTTGGCGGGTCACAGACTCAAGCATAGGGATATGCTTAAAGTTGTGATACAAAATCTCACCACTCGGTGAGGTTTGGACGTCGCCTTTGCAAGCCGAGTTATGGAAATACTTGAGGTATTGGATGCCAGAATTGCATGCACTGGTGCAACCTGTACATTGCAGCAAAGGCTGGTGATTAAAAGAATTTTTTGTGCCATGCACGTGCTTGCAGGGTGTACGACGTACTGAGTATCTGATCCTCGGGTCTGAGATAGGTCTTCAACACTGAAATGCATCTCAATCTTAGCTCCTCTTGCATTCTGGAGTCTGCCTTTAACCCTGGTTTGCATGCTTAATGAATACCTGATCCAGCCTTTTGAACACACTCATTTTGGCGTCTTCATCTTCCACAACAGCCTCGATGACAAAATCTGCATGCTTGAACGGCTGAGGAGGCAAGAAGGGAAAGGATGCTGACACAATGACCTTTAGGCTTTGATGGAGTGAGCAGTGTTCTACCAGGTCTGGAAGGACTTGTTTTTGACCGTATTGTTTTTGAGTATTTCTCCTATAGCTATAGCCCTGCAATGCAACGTTCATGTGCAACCAGAAGCTGGAACAGATTGCGGGAGATGGCTGAGACGCACCCTTGCCCTCGTCTGCATGCTCAATGTGAAGGTGCAGCACACAGAAAGGGATGCATTTGTCGTTAGGACACACTTATTACCTCCAATCCCAAGCTTGGGTGGATTCTGCTCATTTGCTCGTCCACGCTGTTTGCCCTGTCTGGCTTAGCCTGGTACAAGAGTGCATCATGGATGTCGCCAAGGCTTTTGTCCTGGAAGAATCAGTATTTTGAGGTGATACCATTCAGGTGACACATTGTTGCAATTCAAAAGCAGCATTCTTAAGCAAACAGGAGAGCTTGACCAACCAGAGCTTGCTGGTGGACATCTGACAGCAGTACTGTGAGCCCCTGCACGCGCTCGAAAGCCATCGAACAGGCTCAGGATTACGGAATGCCAGGAATTGATATATCAGCTGCATGCCTTGTGGAACAGTGTGGTGGCCTTGTTGGTTGGCCAGTTGGGTGGTTGGACTCCACATGGGGTAATCCACCGGATGCACGTGCGCACGCTACTACTAGTAGTACTAGCATCATGCTAGCAATCAGCGCTTGCTTTGCCACAGGAACACAAAGCAAAACCACGTTCCTGGATGGAGCATTGATTACCCAAGCAAGTGCGACGCAAGTTTCCTGGCAGCGCACCTTAGCAGCACACAGGCCGGCTATCTGCTTCCCTATTGTACCGGCGCCTACCACTCCTGCTGTCCATGGTTAATATCAAACCAGGGTAAGGTACTTTGGAACAACAATGGAGCAACAATGCCGCCTGTGCGGCTTGAGCTTGTGCACAGAGATACTCTGTGAAAAATTCTGGTGCGCTTCTGCATCACCAGAGTCACCACATGACCATACCAGATACATCAAGACATGATGTGCACAGATCAAATGTGTACGTGCAGATGCAATATTACGAACCAATTATGGAGGGTAAGTGACTGTACAGGAAGCTTGCCATGTCTCCTTTCTTCTCTTCGGTAGGCCGAAAAATCGGAAATGGATTCGGACGACGTCGATATTTCTAAACGATTTTTTTGCTTACAATGACGGTTAATTTTCCTAGACGATTTTACAACGGTTGACAGCTTCCAGTGAAGCATGCAGGATCTGGTGTGAAGGTTGAGCAAGTTTGCTTTCAGTAGTATGAAAGTTGAGCAAGTTTGCTTCCAGAAATCTAGATAAGGGTACCATATTAAGAAAAAAGGGTCAGAAAGAAACTTCTAGTAGCTAGTGCCGCCCTTGATGCAGCTGCGGCGGCGCCTGCTGATGCTGTGCCTCTGGCCAAGCCCCTGCGCTTCCAGCTGCTGCGCCTGGCATCAGGTAGCTGCTGCCGTTGCCCTGCGTCAGCGGCGCTGCTCCCACGGCAAGCCCAGGAATGCCCTGCAGCCAGCCAGGCTCCAAGCCATGCCCCAGCGCGCCAGCCTGGGAGGCACGTGGCTGCGGCGACAGGGGGAGCCAGCCAGCTGTGTCCATCGGCGACAGTGGCGGCAGGCTGCGGAGCGGGGAGAGCCCCAAGCTGCCGTTGCCGTTGATTCCTGCCATGAGGCTGCTGCCCAACCCACCCCCCAGCATTGGAGCTTCCAGGGCCCCCTGATGCGGGCCTGCTTCGGTGGTGGGCGGAGCAGCGTGGGGCTGCAGGTCAAGAGCCCTGTCCCCTCCAGCCCAGCCACTGAGCCAGTCCAGGGCAGGGGGGGCTTCTGCAGCTGGCGCACGGTGCTGCAGGACCTGCCCAAGTGTGCTGCCTTCGTCTGCAGGCAAAACCCCCAGGCATACAATTGACTACAGATGTGTGTTGAGGTGCATGTTTGATGTGGGGTTGTGAAAGTGGAGCTGGTGGAAGAAAGGAGGAAAAAAAGGAGGTTGGCAAAAATGCATCGGTTGTTGGTGGTTGTCAAATAAGCTGCCCAGCATCTGGGGACACATTGCTTTCTCCGCCAGATCGCTGATCAGTGAACGGGCGTCAGGTAGGGTAGCCAGAGGCTTGTTTGATCGTTCATGACTTACCTTAGCGTTTTGCCAAATCAGACCTGACAGCTGGACGAGGGGCATGCCAAATGGCTCTGACAGGCAAGGCACCCCCAACGAAGTCCTAATGCTGTCCCATGAGGAATCAGTACCCCAACAAGGCATCAGTACAAAGCACATGCCTTCAGAGGGACAGTGAGCAATTCTCATGCAAAGAACCCCGAATTGCTGACATTTGCTGCCATAGTACAAACCCTGACAGCAACAGCCAACAAACATTAAAACGCCCCAACCAACTTGCCTCATTATCTTCTGCCTACCCCTAATGGAAGGTCTCTCAAGGTCCATCTGTCAGATTTGTGGGCTATAAATATGCCACACAACTCACCGACTTCTCCTGCCGGTGCGTCTGCGCGTCCCATGCGCATTTGGAAGGCTGCCGGCACGTGCAGCAGCAGGTCCTCCTCGTTGTTGGGTGCAACTGCAAACACACTGGGGGCCCTGGGCGGCTGGGGCGACACGATCATGTTGTCTCTGGGCCACAGGCCTACTATTCCCCTGTCGATCAAGTCCTCATTCCCCTCCTCCTGCGTGACACACAATGGATACCTTTTCCGGGGAAAGCATGTCCCAAACGCACATACTCACTACCACACACGCACACACATACGTATCCAGGCATGAGCATGCACACACACACACACACACAGCTGCCCTTTATCATACAGGCCGGCAGGGTTTTGGGGCCTTGTCATGCACAGCCATTGCCAATGCTCGATTTGCCTAATCCATGCGCAGTACTTTTTTGAGAATCCGAAGCTCTCAAACACTGGCACCTTGAATAGTGATGGCAATGACTCTAGCCAGGAAGGCACCTCCTCCAGGGCATGTTGCTGTAGCACGTCCACCTGCGCTTGCTGTGGCAGAGCCGGTGCTGCTGCTGCTGCTGCTGCTGCTTGTGGTGTATGTGGAGCCGGTGTGACCTCTGTGGTAGGTGCAGCAGGCGCTCCTTGTACATCAGGTGGGGGTGTTAGCAAGGGGGTAGGGGGCGCAGGTGGATGCGCTCCCGGCACGGCCTCAAGCGCTGCCTGCCTACTTGATGGCGTGGCAGCTGTCGGAGTCGGCGGGCGCACGGGCTGCCAGGCGCCCTGATATCTTGGCAGGCCAGCTGTGGCTGCGCTTGCTGGCACGACAGGTGGGATGTGGGGCCTGATGAGCTCTGGCCCGATGGTGACCAGAGATGGGTGCCTGCGCATGCCAGGGCATCGCGGGATGCAGGGCGTCTCGGCATGCAGGGCGTGAATGGTGGAAGAGGGGAGGTTGCTGAACAGCATGAAGCGTGAAAGGAACCGGGAAACTGGGAAAGCAATGAAGACACTCCCATAAACAGCAGCAAGGGAGGCTGCTGCATGCGCGGGAGGAGCAGAGCACCCTCCCTTTCTCTCTCTTTCTCTCTGTCTCTCTCTCTCTCTCTCTCTCTCTCTTTCTCTCTTTCTCTCTCTC
>LFCJ01001726.1_pt1 | contig 15503 bp, 5 predicted proteins | sample 643141 | NCBI WGS metagenome assembly LFCJ01 (sample SAMN03766243, study PRJNA286221) | soda lake metagenome | biome: soda lake; feature: Kulunda steppe; material: water; isolation source: sample B1-Br-g2 brine of Lake Bitter-1 | place: Russia: Kulunda steppe | collected 2010-07 | reverse complement strand
GCAGCCTACGACTCCGGCGTGGCTGCCACGAGCCAGACCTACGAGCGATATCTCGATGCGATCGAAGAGTACGACGTCGAGCTCCTGCTCGTCGAAGAAGGCGACTCCCTCGAGTTCGGCGACGTGACGGTCGACGTCCTGAATCCCCCGGCGGGTGACTCGGGTTCTGACCTACACTATAACAGTGTGACACTCTCGGTCGAATTCGGGGAGTTCGCCTACCTCACCACCGGCGATGCAGAGGAGGATGCCGAACAGCGGATGGTCGAGGAGTGGGGCGACGCCCTCGAGGCAGACGCCTACCAAGCAGGCCACCACGGCTCGTCGACGTCATCAACCCCTGCGTTCATGGATCTGGTGACTCCGGACGTGGCGATCATCTCGAGTGCGTACGATTCCCAGTACGGCCATCCACACGACGAGGTGCTCGAGGCGTTCGCCGATTGGGGTATCGAGACCTACTGGACCGGCGTTCACGGCGACGTCGTCCTCAGGACTGACGGGAGCGACGTCGAACTCGAGCCGGAACACGCGTTCTCGACCGATGCCTCGGCGCTCCTCGAGGAGAAACCGGCCGACGATACGGAGCCGTCACTCACCCCTCCGATTGACGTGGCTACAGCACCACTTGGTGGCTAATGACCGACACCTACATTGCGACCCTCGACCGGATCGTCGACGGACAGACAGCGGTGCTCTTGTTGGAAGCAGACGACGAGACTGTCGACCAACTCGATGTCCACATAACGGCGCTGCCAGCGGAGGCCCGGCACGAAGGGGCGGTCCTCGAGGTCACGCTCGAAGCGGGCGACCTCCGTGATGCCGACTACCTTCCTGCAGTCACACAGTCCCGCACGGAGTCCGCACAGGATCGTCTCGATCGCCTCTCGAGGAACTTCTCTGACCAAGAGTAGACGCCGTCGCGCTCACCCCGTGGTGCCAGTGAACGTGGATTTCCTCGCTGAATTAAGATGGCAGTGTGGTTTTGTATTTGGCGTGCGAACTGCAGACATGCCAACGGTCACCGTTCGTGGTCGAGAACTCGAGTGTGAGCGAGGCGCAGTGCTCCGAGACGTGCTCCTCCAGGCGGACGAATCACCGCACAACGGGCGGTCGAACGCCCTCAACTGTCGCGGGCTGGGGACCTGTGGGACCTGTGCCGTCGCGGTATCCGGCGAAACGAGCGAGCCCGGACGGCGGGAACGACTCCGGCTGGCGACGCCGCCACACGGGAGCGGGTCCGGCCTTCGGCTCGCCTGTCAGTTGCGTGTCGAAGGTGATCTGTCCGTCGAGAAGTATCCCGGGTTCTGGGGCCAGCACACCGACCGGGGACGCGACCCGACGGCGGAACCGTGAGCGAGGAAGTCGAACTCACCGTCATCGACCGGGGCGAGCGGTCGACGATCACAGTCGAACGCGGGACGACCCTTCGAGACGCCCTCCGTGATCGGGGCTTCTCGGTCTACGGGTCGGTCTCCTCGAGGTTCAACTGTGGGGGTCGCGGGCTGTGTGCGACCTGTACCGTCGAAGTCGACCCGGCACCCGAGCCGGTTCACTGGCACGACGCCGCCGCCGTCAGATTCGGCTACCCGCGGCTGTCCTGTTGTATCGAGGTCGATCGGCCGATGACGGTCAGGTTGGGAAAAAAGTACGTCTGGGGCCAAGTCTTCCCCCGACGGTCAGACGCCGAGTGACCGTGACCGTGACCCTGATTAGACCCCTCGAGGCTCCGCCGACGGCGGAGTGACGTCGTCTTCGGGTGGCCGTCCGCCGTAGGCGACGGTGATCATCGAGAGGCCGGTCACGAGGAGGCTCACGCCAACCCAGAGACCGACGACCCACGCGGCGTCGGCGGGGAACCCTGCCCAAAGGAGGCCGGCCAGGACTAGCGAGAGCGTGCCGCTGGCAGCGATCCAGCCGCGACCACTATCCGCTTCCATACGGAGGCTCGTGACGAGTTCGGCGATTCCATCCACGAACAGGTACGCGATGACCAGTACCGTCAGCGTCAGGAGCCCGAAGACGGGATTGGCGATCACCGCGAGACCGGCGACGATCGAGACGACAGCGAGGACGACCTGCCAGACCGCCCCCGACCACCCACGCGCGGAGACGGCGTACCCGCCGTGGACAAACCCACTCAGTATCAGAAGGATACCGAGAAGGGAGGCGATCGCGATGCCGGTCGCGAGTGGAAGTGCAATCGCGAGGAGACCAAGTACGGCGATACCGCCGCCGGCTACGGCAAGCGTCTTCCATTCTGTTTCGAGAGAATACAGTTCTGCGTCTGGAGCAACGGTACTCATGGTGTTCACCAGGAGAAGGTACGCTGTCTGCAGAGATATAGAATTTCCACGGTTTGACAGTTGTTCCGGCAAGCGGACCAGTCCGGAATCGGACCCAACCGCTAAATTATATACCGTTTAACACACTGTGAGTGAAACAGTGTGTTATCGCCGCCGGGAAACGATGAACGCTGTTGACAACAACACGAACAGTGAGAATACTAGGCCAAACCCGGGGATTCCGTCATCACCTGCATCGTCCACAACAACGTCATCTACTTCGTCTGTAGCCTGAGAAATAGCTATCGATCCAGCCTCGAAATCGTTGATGAAGATAGTGTACTCACCAGCAACTTCAATACTGGTCGTGATCGTCACAGTCTCGGTGGTTTCACCGGCAACATTGACTGTTTCGTCAGTAATAGGCTCATCATCGAGAAGCAATTGTGCCGTTAATTCGCCGTTTGATTCGCCTGTATTCTCGAGTGTGGCCTCGACAGTGACTTCATCACCAGCCTCAAGTTCGTCGGGTGAGACAGTCGCTGACGTGACCGAGATATCAGCCGGTGACTCCGAATCACTAACTGTGAGTGTCCCAGCGTATTCGCCATTGACACTAATGTCGTACTCCCCGGCCTGGGTGAATGTCTCAGTGAATATCGCTGTCGCCGTCGATTCACCCTTAACCGTGGCCATCTGCGAGTCGATGGCTTCACCATCGACCTCAAGTTCGAGGGTGGCCTCACCAGTTTCTTCGCCGGTGTTTTCCAGGATTGTTTTGATATCGACGGAATCATGGGTGTCAATCGCTGTGGTGTTCAACGCCACCTCGGTGACTGAGACATCCGCTGGAGTCGGCTCTTCGGGTGGGGCAGGCAAACTCGGTGGTGAATCGTCGTCGTCGGCATCCTCACCAACAAGTATGGTGATTCCGTCAGCGTCGTCACCTACATCAACGAAAGCATCGAACTCACCCTCATTTTGCATCAAGGTGGCGAAAGATACCGATTCAGTTTCACCCGCATCAAGTTCGAGATGGGCGGTGTCTACAACCTCGTCCTCCAGTTCAAAGGTCACATCAGTGTACCCGACAGCGTCACCAGTGTTTTCAATGTCGGCAACAATGGTGGCTGTCTCATTGGGTTCGACAGCAGCCGTTGAATCGTCTCCGTTGATCGAAACACCGAATGCGGGTGTTGAGATATCGTCACCGACGAGACTCACTTCCTCGAGGTCGCCGGATTCCCAGGTAATTTCGGGGTTTACCTCGAGTTCCTGTTCATCGATGAAGAAACTCACTACCTCACCAGTGTCAGCACTGTCACCCTCAACGGTGAGTTTTTCATCACTAAACGTTGGTCCACCGAAGTGTCCTAGCTCATCAACGACGATTGACCCACGCTCTTCGCCGTCAATCTCGGCAGTTATTTCCGTACCGACTGGGGCAGGTTCCCCGTTAACTTCAATTTCACCGTAGTAACTCGATGGTACCAACGGATGTGAATCATCCGCGATGGCGGTTCCTGACACCGCTGTAGCGCCAGTAACACCGGAGGCGATCACCACAATCACAAGCACAGTCGTGATTGCTGGACGGGTAAGCGAACTCATTCGGGGACACCTCTACTCGGTATACGGGCAGTTGCTTGGCCCATGAGGTGCACAGAAGCCCCTTGTGTCAGTACCACCTGATAAGGATAGATAGAAGTTAAATACCGCCCACTAAGATGAGGGCAGCATCCAGTCTCCGCGTTCGATTGGTCTCGACTCATTTATACTCCAACAATGCCTGCACTGTCAGTTTGTTGAGCCTCAACGTCAATAACCGAGACAGAGGTGTCACCGGTATCCGACGTTTCGAACGTTGCGGTATACGTCAATGTAGTTCCACCTGTTCCAACGAAGGCAAGTCTCAACTCGGTGTTCGTCGCCTCTTCTGGATTCTCGAGATCCTCGAAGGTCACGTTGGCCGCACCAGTCGAACTCCGATCGTTGTTAATTGGGCTGAGGCCGATATCGATGACTGCACCCTCATACTCATTGTTACCAGCGAGGCTGACTGCTCCCGGTTCGTCGTCTCCATCGTTCGTGAGTTCGACAGTTACCTCGTCGTTGTCAATTCCGTCGAAGACTACACCAGTGTCGGTGTAATCGGCAGTGATGTAGTCAATATCCTCGCCGAAGTCTACGTCTTCGATTTCCCAGGAGTGTGTGGCGTTTTCACCCGCTTCGTCTGGGTCGACCTCGAAAGTGACGTCAACTGCATGGAAGATTTCGATATCGGCGGTCTGTTCGTCCGAGTTGCTGAAGATACCCTGGACGTACTCGCCCTCTTCGATGTCCTCGTCTTCGACGATGATGTCATCGAACGTGACGGTCGTCGTTTCACCTGCTTCGAGCGTGGTTGCCTCGGTTTCGACGGTCTCGAGTGAGTCTGCATCTTCGCCGATGCGGAACTCGACATTCTCTGTTCGTTCCTCGTCATCGAAGTTCGTCACGGTCGTCGAAACGTCGAACGGTTGGTTGGCAACGGTTTCAGTGGGTGCCTCGAACTGGACTGGACTCACACTGAAGCCGTCGACGGCTTCGATATCGAGATCGGTCGTGGCGCTGTCGTTGTCGGTGAAGATACCGTGTTCGTACGTTCCGGCCTCGAGGTCTTCCTCATAGGCAACGATATCGGTGAAGTCGACCGATTCGGACTCAATCAGGTCGAGCGTGAGTTCCTCAGAGAAGGTCGCCTCAGCATCGTCGATATCGTCACTGTCTTCGACGATACGGTACTCGATATCCTGGGTGTCTTCGAAGTCACCGACGTTCTCGATCACTGATTCGACATCGAACGGTTCGTTTTCGTCAACTGTCTCCGGGACGTCGAGCGAGGAAACGTTGAAGCTTGCTGGTTCGATTTCGGAGACGTCGAACGTCACGTTGAACGTCCGTTCGGTTCCGCCATCGCCCCTGATCGTCGTGCTTGCGTTGTACTCATCGGCGTCCTCGGGATTGATTGTCTCGGGGAAGTCGAGCGTTGCTGGGCCGTCTGGACTTTCACCATCGTAGCCGAACGAGGTTGGCTGAAGTTCCCTGATCTCTTCACCATCCCCATCGGTAGACGAGAGATCAACGCTCGTCTCGCCGCCCTCGTACGTAATTGTGAGGTCAATCTGGAAACCGGGTGAGTTGCCGACGTCAGTGCCGGTCCCTGTGTAGTCGGCCGTTACCTGTTCAATCTCTTCACCCTCGAGGTCGAGGTTCTCCATCTCCCACGTGTGATCCGACTCGTACGTTCTGGTATCTGGTGCAATCACCAGGTCGGCCTCTGTTTCATCGGGGTCGGTCTGAACCGTTAGCGTCCCGGTTGCCTCACTGTCTGTGCTGTAGACACCGTGATCGTAGGTTCCTGTCTCCAGGTCACTTGTCTCGACGCCATCGAATTCGACGGTCTCCGATTCGCCCTCGTCGAGTTCGATGGTCTGGTTGGCGACAGTGTCACCGTCAACACGTAGTTCGACGGTGTCTTCTCCGGTGAGTTCACCGGTGTTCGTGACTGATGTAGAGACGTCGATTTCGTCTCCCTCGTTCACGGTTGCTTCTTCTGGATCAAGATCTTCGACCTCGAAGAACGCTGGCTCATCGCCCTCGAGTTCGAAGCTCTCGGTGTAGCTCAGGGCCGTCCCATCGTTACCGACGAACACGAGCGTTGCGTCGTGCTCACCGGGTGGCGCATTGTTCTCGAGATCGTCGACGGTCACGTTCGCCGCGCCGGTCGAACTCGAGTCGTCGAAGATACCGAAGCCGAGATCGACTACTTCACCTCCGTACTCGTTGTTTCCTGAGAGTCCGATCACTGACGGGTCGTCATCGCCTTCGTTAGTGAGTTCAATCGTGACGTCGTCGTTGTCAGTTTCGTCGAACGTCACACCAGTGTCGGTGTAATCGATAGTGACGTAATCGATATCTTCACCGAAGTCTACGTCTTCAATCTCCCAGGCGTGTGTGGCGTTTTCACCAGTCTCGTCCGGATCCACTTCGAGGGTGACGTCGACTGCTGGGTAGATTTCGATATCGGCGCTCAGGTCGTCCGAATCGGTGAAGATGCCGTGGACGTAGTCGCCCTCCTCGATGTACTCGTCTTCGACAACGATATCCTCGAACGCAACGGCCGTCGTCTCACTCGCCTCGAGTGTGATCGTTTCGGTTTCGACGGTCTCGAGTGAGTCTGCGTCTTCGCCGATACGGAACTCGACATCCTCTGTTCGTTCCTCGTCGTCGAAGTTCGTCACGGTCGTCGAGACGTCGAACGGTTGGTTCGCGACCGCTTCATTCGGTGCCTCGAACTCGAGTGGGCTAACGCTGAAGCCGTCGACCGATTCGACCTCGAAGTCTGTCGTGACGCTATCGTTGTTGGTGAAGATGCCGTGTTCGTACTCACCAGCATCGAGACCTTCGTCGAAGGCAACGATGTCGGTAAAGTCGACCGATTCGGTTTCACCGAGGTCAAGCGTGATCGTCTCGCTGAACGTGGCGTCTACGTCTTCGATATCCTCGCCGTCCTCGACGATACGGTACTCGATATTCTGGGTGTCCTCGAGGTCGCCGACGTTTTCGATCACTGACTCGACGTCGAACGGTTCGTCCTCGTCGACCGCAGTCGGTGTATCGAGTTCAGCGACTTCGAAGTTCGGTGGTTCGATTTCGGTCGTATCGAAGGTCGCGTTGTACGTTTCTTCAGTTCCGCCAGTGCCGACGAACGTTACGTTCGCGTCGAACTCATCGACATCCTCTGGATTGACGATGTCGGGCATTTCGAGTGTCGCCAGGCCATCTGGCTCTTCGCCGCCGTAGCCGATTCCCAGCGGTGCGAACTCTCGGACGTCTGGCTCGTTTATGTCGCCACTCGTAACCTGGATATTTTCATCTTCACCCTCGTAGGTGATCGTGAAATCTATCTCGCTGATCGATGAGTCACTGATATCGGTGCCGGTGTCGGAGTAGTCGACAATCCAGCTATCGATTGCCTCACCATCCAGACCGAGGTATTCGAACTCCCACGTGTGGGTAGAATCGAACGTCACCGCATCCGGTTCCGCATCGACGTGTGTCTCCGCATCGTCGGGATCGACAGTAACGGTCAACGTGCCAGTGGCTTCATCGTCGTCGCTGTAGATGCCGTGATCGAGCGTTCCGGTCTCCAGACCGCTCGTGTTGACGTTCTCGAACGCGACGGTATCCGTCGCGTCTGCATCGAGCGACACCGACGTCTCCTCGATTACATCGCCATCAACGTGGAGTTCGACCGTCTGGTCGTCTGACTGCTCACCGGTGTTCGTCAGATTGGCTGTAACGTCGATTTCGTCGCCTCGAGTGATCGTTTCACTTTCGGGATCGAGGTCAGTCACCTCGAAAAAGGCTGGCTCCGGCGGTTCCTCGACGGTCAGCGTTCCGGTTGCTTCGTCGCTGTCGGTAAAGACTCCGTGTTCGTGGGTGCCTGGGTCGAGGTCACTCGTGTCAACGTCCTCGAACTCGACGGATTCGGACGCACCGCCGTCGAGAGTAACCGACGTATCGGCAATGACGTCGCCGTCGACTTGGAACTCGACCGTCTGTATGGTGAGTTCGTCACCGGCGTTGGTCACGGTCGCAGAAACGTCAATCTCATCGCCCTGTTCGATGGTTGCCTCGTCTGGGTCGAGATCACTCACTGTGAGCGTTGCTGGTTCTTCCTCGTCGTCTTCGATTTCGATTGAGCCGACAGCGTTGTCGTCGTCGCTGTAGACGCCGTGAACGTACGTTCCTGCCTCCAGATTTGCGGCGATACCGTCGAATGTGACGGTTTCAGATTCACCACCCTCGAGTGAGACGGTGGTGCTCGAGAGCGTGTTTCCGCCGAGTTGGAACTCGATTGTTTGTGAACCATCGTCGTCGCCTTCGTTGGTCACTGTCGCCGCGACGTCGAGGGTGTCACCGCGGTCGACAGTCGCCGTTTCTGGCTCGAGATCACTGACCGCGAAGTGTGGTGGTTCCGGTGGTTCTTCGACGGTGAGGGTCCCGGTTAGTGCGTCGTCCTGCGTGTAGATGCCGTGTTCGTACTCGCCCTCGTCGAACGAACTCGTACTGACGTCTTCGAATTCGACGATGGCAGACTCGTCCTCATCTAGCATGACAAGCTGGCTCGAGTACACATCCTCATTAATGCGTAGTTCGATGGTTTGCGTTCCAGCATCATCGCCAACGTTTTCGACTAATGCCGAGACATCGATTTCCTCACCTTGTTCAATTGTAGCTTCCTCTGGGACGAGTGAGCTAATGTCGAACGATGCCACTGGTTCGGCCTCATAACCTGCCTGTAGCTGTTCATAGAGTTGGAACAAATCAGGATCGGAACTCAGGTGTGAAGGAAGCGTACCAGACGCATCCGAGAAGACAAAGTAGCCTTCGAACGGGCTGACTTCAGCTTCATCGTGTTGGGTCAGAGTTCCGTCAAGAGCACCTTCACCAACCAGTTGTCCACCTGGACGGTCGTAGGTGTGTGAGATGATGCTGACATCACTCGTTGCGTATCCGAAGGCCTCATTTACGTCACCGTAGACCGGTGCCGTGACAAAGTTCCACCCTTCGGTGAGCCCCGTCTGACCAGGTGCTGGTGGTGCATCACCGGAGTCAAACTGCAAGGAGACAACTGTGTCCTCATCTGGAACAACCATCAGCGCCTGCAGTGTCTCGAGTGAATCCTCTCCAGTCAAAAGCGTCCACGATTGGGAGTCGGCATCGAAACCGTAGACGACACCGTTAACATCCGAATCGAAAACATCCCCAACCGTCGACGAGGTTGGACCGGGGATACCAACCGCATAGGTACCACCAGCCTCCATATCGAGTGTAATAGTTGGCGAATCAATGTCACCGACATCAGGCATCTCATCACCCGGCGGTTCTGGGAGTGCTGGGGAAACCGCAATCGAACCATCAGCAGACTCTTCAGCAGAACCAAGATAGTTCAACCGAGTGTCAATGGGTTGACCGTCAGTGGTCTCACCCTCAAGCGCCCCTACGACATCTGTTCCAGACAGATCATTGTACCGTACAGTGATGTCTGCTGGGTCGATTTCACCCTGGAAGTGCGCGCCGACCTCGCCGGAAATATCGTTGAGGTTGGCTTCGAACTCGGTGTCGTGTTTGATGAAGAACGCCTCATCAGTGACGTCGATAGTCGAGTTGTGAACCGAGATTTGCTCGTTTAATGGTGCCTGAGTGTTTTCATCCTGTCTGACACCGATTGTACCATCCTGGATCTCTACCTTCTCGAGTGACGCACTCGCACTGCGGAGTCTCACAGTCGAGTCACTGTTCGTCCTCGACTGAGCAACGACGTTACTGATTGAGATATTCTCAACCGGTTGCTCTACGTCCGAACTCTGGAAGAAGATCGAACGGCGGAGGTCCTCGTGCGCAGCCTCCACGTTATCGACGGTGACGTCAGAAACGTCACGGAGTACGATACCATGAGCGTTTGTACCCGACGGTTCCTCGAGCACCGAGTTTACGATCTCGATATTTTCAGTGTACAGAGTTGGATCAGGCTCAGGTAGGATTTCAGATTCGAGATCATCGATATCGATGCCCTCGATTTCAGCGATCTCTTCAGCTGTGAGTTCCTCAAGGCCAACATTTTCAGCACTGAGGGCCTCAACTGTCAGGTTCTCTTGACTCATTGAGTCGGTGTCAAGACCCGTTACGTCGACGTCGTTGAAGTCCAAACCATAAGCGGCAAGTTCCTCAAAGTCTACATCAGAGACATCCAGATCACCGAAGTCATGGATTTCAGGGTCGAAGGCATCCGAATCCTCGATTTCGGCTTCGCTGTCACCAACCATCACACTCGAACTGCCAGCGATACCATTTGAATCGATACCGGTGTAGCCGTCGAGCGTGATGTTAGTACTTCCATCACGAATTAACATACCCCGATTTCCAGCGTGGGTAAGATCGGTTACGGTGAGGTTCTTCGTTGGCGTCCCTTCGTACACACGAGTTTCAACGCCGTGTGTGCCCTGGTCGGCTTCACCATCCTTGAGGTTTACCGTGAGACCATCGATGTGAACATCGTTCCCAGTGACTTCAATACCGCCCTGTACGATCGAAGCGTTTCCTCCATAGAGAAGTTTCGGGTCGGCATCTTCGGCTGCTCGGAGCGTAATACCGTCGTTTTCGACCCAGAGGATTGGACCGCCAACATTGAGTGGCCCCTCTCCACCTTCAATACCGGCGTCTTCCTCGTACGTACCGTTGTCGATAATAATGTCTTCTCCGTCGACAGCCAGATCGAGTGCATCTTGGATGCTATCGATATCGTCTGGCACACTCACCGGTGAGTCGTACACCGATGTTGGTCCGGTAAAGAAGACTGTTTCAGTCGTGTCTTCGTCTTCGTAGTGGCTTTTGGTCACAACTGTATGCTCGAGTGAGAACTGGCCGGTGACGTTTTCATCGAGCGTCGCCGTGATTGTCAGTTCTTCATCGGTAGTTTCGAGCGTCTCTCCGAGGTCGACTGTCTCTCCGTTGATATTGAGTGAGAGGTTGTCTTCATCGAGAATCGTATCCTCTGTCAGAGAGACCGTAATCGACTCAAGATCAGGAGTATCCACAGTGACTGACGTCTCCTCACCCGGGCTAATACGGTCATCCTGTGGGCTCGTTGGCTCGATGACTGGTTCATCGCTCACGTATTCAACAATGTTGGTGAGTATTTCGTAAGCTTCAGGTTCGAAGGTGTCACCGACTGCTGCATAAGAACCCTGACCAAGCGATGGGGCCCAGACAGTTCGCGTAAACTGATCTTCAGCAAGGCCAGTTCCGGTTGTACCACCTCCCTCTGGGCCGGTGACACCGGTGCTAGCTGTAACGGTGTTTCCGTAATCTCCGCTGCTAAATCCTTCCATGGATGCATGATAGGCACCCTGTAGGAGGACAGCTGGGCCAGTATACAACTCGACAAATCCATCAGACTCATCAACGCCTTCGAAGAAGGGATGATCATCGTCTTCAAGCATGTATCCAACGGTTGGTGCCTGAGTGCTACCACTCGCATTTGTGACTGCGTTCGGATTGCCTGTTTCACTGGCGTACTGGTTTATCGCATTACTTTCATCAGAGAATTGATCAAGTAAGACGACACCTGTATCTGGTGACTCGGTTTCTTCGATGAACCACTCAACATCAGCATCGCCAAAGTGTTGAACCACATATACGTCGTATGCATCAGCGTTGACCGCATCCTCGAGCTCAGTATCATCTACTGTCTCGATGTCGAACCACGGAGCAGTCTGTTGTAACTGAGTAGCTAACGAATCACCGAACGTACTGGATGCTCTGTCGACGACACCGACTTCGACGGTTTCATCAAAGATTCCCGTCGGCCCTGTCTCAACAGTTTCAGTAACGCCGAATCCACTGAACGTATGGGTGAGTGAAACTTCACCACTTGTTTCTTCAGCGGCTTCGACAGTGATGACAATTTCGTCAGAAATCGGTTCATCAAACGTCTCTGGCTCATCCAGATCGATTTCGTCGCCCTCAAAGAAGACCGTGAGATCATCATTGTCATAATCTCCGTGGGCGTTTATTTCATATTCCTCGAGGTTCTCGACGTAGACGACCACGTCGAAACTATCCCCATCTTCGATTCCAAGAGGTTGGTCTTCCACCAACACTGGTTCGACTGCGAAGTCGAGCGTAAAGTCCTGTTCGACGAAATCGTCTTCGACGACCGTAACGGTCTCAGTACTCGGTTGGTGAGCAAACGCATTAGCTTCAACATCATACTCACCGGGACCGAGGTTGAGTTCGTATTCGCCGGAGCTATCAGTTTCAACGGGGAATCCCTCAAACGAGACGGTTGCACCCGAAATTGGCGCACCGTCGACGTTTTCAACAGTACCATTAACGCCGCTGTCAATGGCGCTTTGCTCTGTGGCAGCGAAAGCATCGATGATACCGTAGCCATAGCGTGAGTCCTGTCCTTCCTCTTCACCATCGGGCTTCCAAGCATGGACTTCAAACGCGTCTTTCATTTCATCTGGCGTAAGCTGTCCCCCACTGGCCGACAACATCAGCGCAGCGACACCAGAAACGTGCGGTGCAGCCATGGACGTACCGTCGGCATACCCGTAGATAGCCTCAGGGTTATCTTCGATTTCCCCTTCCGGAACGGCACTCATTACCTGAACACCTGGTGCGGATACATCTGGTACAATGTATTCATCAGGCCACTCATCTGGAGCGTCACTCCCCCAGACTTCCTCGGTATCAATGGTTTCTCCGCCAGAGAAATCTGCAATCTGCTCGGCTTCGTCTGAAGCGCCGATCGATAGCGTTTCGTAGGTGTTACCAGGTGAGCCTGTTACACCAGGTCCACTGTTACCAGCAGAGCTAATTACCAGCGAACCAGCGTCTTCTGCGTTACGTACAGGTTCAATAAGCTCAGGATGGTACCCGTCGGCACCAAGGCTCATACTGATGACGTCAGCATCCTCTTCAACGGCCCACTCCATGCCACCAACAATCTGTGCAAAACTGCCGCTTCCACCGGGAAGAACAAGTCCATGCATCATGTTGGCTTCTGGTGCAACCCCAATTGCGGTTCCACTTTCATTACCACCAGCAACGGTTCCTGCTACGTGGGTTCCGTGGAAGCCTGTGTCGTGAGGTTGACTTCCTGAGATTTTTTCGCCACCACCGTCAAGTTCTGCCCATCCACCTGGATAGGTGTCGTCACTTGGGTTTTCCGTGTAGAGATCAATGTCTGGATGATCGATATCCACCCCTGTGTCGAGAACAGCGATCTTCGCACCTTCACCCTGAGTATCGAACTCATCCCAGACCTGCGTCGTGTTAATCTGATCAAGACCATAGGTAACGTTTTGATCTGTTTGACCAGTAACTTCCATAGATTCTGGCTCAGGGACCTCTACCTCAAAGTTTTCATGGACTTCTGTGACACCATGAAGACTCGCAATGTCCTCAACATCCACATTCCCTGTATCCAGTGAAAGGACAGCAGCATTAGCAAGCCAGAATTGATTTTCGACATCAACCCCCTCTGTTTGCTCAGCAAAGGTAACGACGTTTTGCTGGCTGGCCTCAGAATGGACTTGTAACGCTTCTTTAAGATCACTGTCCGATGCGGCTTCAATTGGACCGACCGAATCAAATCGAACCACGACCTCTATGAGTTCGCCGTCCTCAATCTCTTCATCCACCGTAATATCTGCAAGATCTGCATCAGCGTCCTGCAGCGCATCAAAATCTTCACTACTGACTTCTGAAGCGGCCGCCAAAGGCGCCAATACAGAAGTAATCATAACCACCGCAAGTACTATTGCAAGTACCTGCACCCGTTTTCTCCTTCTTCTTGTCATTTTCTATTAACACTAGTAATTATATACCAGTGAATGATGATTCGCAGGAACAGAACTATAATAAATGTTATTATTAGTTTGTTGCCGATGGGACACCTCATAATTATAAGAAAGTAGCATATCGGCCAATTAGTAATGGTTTTGTATCTTTAGCCGCCAAATAAGACAGGAATTGAATATTCCGCCCGATTATTCCCCAGTCTTTAAACTAAGAACTGATTTGTAAGGAGTGAGAAGGAGAATAGAAATGCCGGCAAAAGAAGGTATCAATCAATACCACCGACATTAGATAAATAGATGTGTTAAATATATTGTTAGGAGAATAATCAGTTTAAGGATCTATCAAATTTTCGGCCATTATTTCGGTTGGTCCGGTCTGGTTACGACGAAATAGTACCTGGCAAAGCTCAGCTGTAACCGACGATGGTCTATTAAATCGGCTACAAGAAAGACCCTTTCCCACCGGTCTCAAGCATTCAACCGTGGAGACCCTAAATCCGTCCGTCAGTCATCCCTCACCAATTCCCATATCGTTCGAGCACTTCCTCTGGGGCGTCCGAGAAAACGCTCGGATCGATATCTAGCACTCGAGCGGTCGGTTCGGATCCGATCGCTACCGCGAGTAATTCGAGTGTCTCAGCAATATCGTGGTAGGCAGGGAGGTGCTCAAATAACTCGAGGGCACTTTGCAAGTGCTCAATGGCCTGGTCAGTGTCACCCATGGCGATGGCAATGCGTCCACGAAGTCGTTCACTCTGGGCACGGAGGTGTGGTTCCGGCAGAGTGGTAGCTTCCTCATGGACTGCCAAGACGAGTTCTTCGGCTCGATCTAGCTCATTTTCCTCGCAGGCGAGTCGAGCCTGCGTCAGTTGCAGACGAGTTGCGACCGTACTCTCTTCCCCGAACGAGCATTCGATTCCCTGTGAAATCTGGGCGGCGGCCAGGTCGCTGTCGCCAGACTCGAGGGCTACTTCTGTGAGTCCGTTGTGTGCCAGTGCTTGTTGGCTCGTCTCGCCAGCTACTGTGGTGACCTCGAGGGCCCGTTCGAAATGGGCCCGAGCCTGATCTAAATCGCCGCATTGGAAGGTGGCGACGCCGAGAATGTTACGGGTGGTCCCAAGTTCTGCCTGACCGTCGAATCGTTCTTTTTGCTCGAGGCTTTGTTCGAGCACCGCCGTTGCCCGGTCGAGTTCGCCCCGTCGAACGAGCACTTCGCCGAGGTTGGTCAGCGTGCGAGCAACACCACGGGTATCACCGACGTTTTTCTTTCGTTCGAGGCTCGCTTCGAAGGACGCCACAGCGCGTTCGTAGTCCCCCTTCCGCTTGGAGACGAGCCCGAGGTTGTTCAACGCTCGAGCCTCGTCGTGTTCGTCGCCCAACTTCGCACTGTAGTCACGCCACTGCTCGAAGAGGTCGGTTGCCCGGGCGTATTCACCCTGGCGCATGAGGTTCAACCCGAGCGCACCAAGCACTTTGACCTCGGTGTGTCTGTCCCCGACCGCTCGAAGGAGTTCGAGGCTCCGCTCGAAGTGTTCGGCCGCTGTGGTGAACTGCCCCTGGCGCTTGGCTAAGATGCCGAGATTGTACTGGGTTTTCCCCTCGCCGTGTCTGTCGCCCACCAACTGTCGAAGCTCGAGCACCTGTTCGTATCGGGCCACTGCCTCCTCGTTGTCCCCCTCGACCCAGGGGACCGTGCCGTAGGCGTTGAGGATCTCCGTTTCGGTCCGTATATCCCCAACGGTCCTGATCAGCTCGAGGCTCCGCTCGAAGTGTGCTCGAGCACGTGTTGGCTCACCTTGCT
>LFCJ01001725.1_pt1 | contig 15504 bp, 17 predicted proteins | sample 643141 | NCBI WGS metagenome assembly LFCJ01 (sample SAMN03766243, study PRJNA286221) | soda lake metagenome | biome: soda lake; feature: Kulunda steppe; material: water; isolation source: sample B1-Br-g2 brine of Lake Bitter-1 | place: Russia: Kulunda steppe | collected 2010-07 | reverse complement strand
CACACAAGGGGGCTGCCCGCGTAGCTGCAGTTGCTGCTGTGCACGCGGGCAGGGGGACGCTGTTGGAGGCAAGCGCGGCCTGCTGTGGCTCGCTCACCTGCGCCCACCAGGGTGCTGCCACCATAGCCATAGCCGCTGCTGCCGCCAAAGTACAGACCTTGGCCCTGGCTGTGGTTGCGGGCATGGCCGGAGGGGAAGCCGCCTGTAACGGCACCGCCAGCGAGCAGCAGGCATGGAGTCACCAAGCACGGGATTGGGTGAAGTTTGTCATCGCACACGCAGCATTGTGAGCACCGAGCGCACGCCCTGGGCGCATCTGTGCATGTGTATGCGGCATCACAAGCACCAAAAGCGCACAACTGGGCATGTCTGGCCATACATGCTTGTCCCTGTGCCTGCCACACGCGTCATTAAGTGCGGCATCACCAGCACCGAAAGCGCACAACTGGGCATGTCTGGCCATGCGTGGTTGTCCCTGTGCCTGCCACATACGTCGTTAAGTGCGGCATGTACTGTACTTGGGACACGTGCACAGCAGCATGCCCGCATTTGCTGTACACACACACACACACTCTGGTCCATTTGTGCAGCAGCAGTTCTTGCAAGTTGGCACCAAATGCTTGGACTCGTGTGCACATCCAGGCATGTCTGTCGCTGCATGCACGTCATCTATGCCTGCCTGCGCACGTGCATCTTTGTTCGCCTGCCTGTGCGCGTCCGCACGCATGCCAAGCATACCGGTCCTTGCTTGCCTCTGCACGCCTGTGCACGTCTGTCCTCGCATCACTAGTTGTGCATGCCATGCTTGAGCTGCTGGCATCCGTGCTCGCTTCGCTAGATGTGCATGCCATGCTTGAGCCGCTGGCACCCGTGCTTGCTTTGCTAGTTGTGCATGCCATGCTTGAGCTGCTGGCACCCGTGCTCGCCTCAGTGCACACGCACTGGATGGCCATAAAAAGGCAGACATGCAGGGGCATGCAGGGGCAGACATGCAGAGGCTGCTGGCACCCGTGCTCGCCTCAGTGCACAGGCACTGGATGGCCATAAAAAGGCAGATATGCAGGGGCATGCAGGGGTAGACATGCGGGGGCATGCAGGGGCAGACATGCAGGGGCATGCGTGGGCGGGCATGTACAATTGAACACGCCCGAGCGGGCCTGCAAGCACCCATCTTGTTCAGACGGGCTTGCGAAGACCCACGTTTTCAGACAGGCTTCCAAGAACACACATTCTCAGACAGGCTTGCAGGACCTAAATTATCAGACAGGCTTGCAAAAGGACTTGAGAGGGCGGGCGTGCAAGGATGGGCACGCCATAGGGCAAAAGCATGCTAGGCACCACGCAAGGAAGCAAGGGTCGCACAATCCATGGATGCATGAGGAGACAGCAGCGCAAGTGGAATTGTAATCATGGATGCAAGGCAGGGCACGAAGAACGCAAAAAAAGTCCTTCCCCATGCAGCAAGCCGTAAAGCGGGCAAGCTTTTGGCCTTTGGAGGAAGAAAAGGTGCTGGCCACAGATCAGGGTGGTGCAGGGGCAGCACAAGCAAAATGGAGATAGGTTGATGCCAAGGCAAGCAACTGGCTAGCAAATAATGAAACACCTACCTACAAACATACCTAATACCCACTGAGTACCTACCTGCCTAGTACCTACCTAGTACCTACCTGCCTACCTACCTGCCTGCCTACCTGCCTGCCTCACTTTGCACACGTACGCATGCACACACACCCCTTGCACTGTGCTCACCGTAAGAAGCGTGGCCCCCGCCTGCCAAGCATGACGCCAGGCGCAGCGCAAGGCAGCCCGGCCGCGGGCACACGACCCCGGCCTGCAAGGCTGCAGTGAAGGGCGTCAGACCGCGCGTGTGGATTGCACGCACAAGCGCGCCGATCACCGAAGCTGCAGGCACAAGGGCAAGGGGAAGTGGGGGCTGGGATGCAGGGAGGGGCAGGGCTACTGCACTTGACATGGGCTTGGGGCCGTGCGCAAGGTCGTAAGGTGTTATCATCACACTCAGCAGCACGCCACTCTGAGCTTCAGAGGCTGCGCGCAGGCACAACCTCAAGCGCATAGCGTGCTGCTGTGGGCTCAAGATGTCTAATAATAAGAAAAATATCAAATAATATACGGGATAATGATTATGATAAAAATAAGAAGAATGATTATAGAATAACAAGAGTCGCCATTTGCAGGTGTCCCAACACACATGCACTGTGCCGCTCTGGTCCCACCCAAGGCTTTCCATCTTCATCACCTGTGGGACCGCTGCCAAATCGGCAAAGCAAAGCAGGCGAGGCATGCGCGCTTGCTGCAGGAGTTGTTATAGAATAGACAGCCAGGACCGCGCTGCCGACCAGGTTGCCTGCACAGTGCTCCCACCAGGCTTCTCATGTAATTGCCCGCGCCATTTAAGGGTTTTTGTGCTCAAACCCTTCCAGGCTACTTTTGTGATTGCCCACGCCCTCCCAGGGCACCCTCACACCCTTCTAGGCTTCTCTCATAATTGACTGGAAGCACAGTATTCACACACTCTCAGGCCACACTAGCGATGGCCCACGCTAACACATGCCTCCCGGCATAATTGTGCGCTTGGGCACCCAATCCAGCACAAACCAGCCTCCCCTAGTAAGAAGTACGGACTCCAGACTGGTCTTCCCTGTGTAAGACCTCCTAAAAGAAGAAGCACTCCGGAATATGGTCCAGCAATCCTCCAAGCATATACAACCAACCCCCCTGTGTATGACCTCCTTAAAGAAGAAGCACTCTGGAATTTGGTCCAGCAATCCTCCAAGCATACAACCAGCTCCCCTCTGTGTTCAGGCGGGACCTCACTGAGCTGCTGAAGCGCGTGCTGGCCTCCCTGCATGAATATGCCCCGGCAAGCTACAGAGCGCACGCGCCTTTTGCCTTGTGGCCCATTGTTGGCTGACAAGTGGCCAACTAGCAGTGGCCCAGCCCTGAGCCCTCCCAACATTTTAGGAGCAGCAGTGCGCGAAGCACATGCCCTGCCCCGCTCAACCAGGGTGCAGCCCGCGCTCTGTGCACAGCACGCGCCCTGCTGCTCAACCAGTGAGCAGCCCGCGCTCTGTGCACAGCACGCGCCCTGCCGCTCACCATCAGGAGACAAGTAGTGCAGGATGACCCCAAGAATGTCCGCGCGGGCTGCAGGCGTCGGGGCCAGCGCCAGGTGCCGCAGCACCTCCTGCGTGCAGGTGAGCATGCACAAGCAGCCATGTGGGGGGTGGGATTGCCGTCACACAAAGTGCTTCGCCGCCATGCGGGGCACCTCCTGCGCTCAGAGAAACGTGCACAGGCGGCCACAACGGGATTTGCTGTCACACGAATTTGCTGTCACACGGAGCAATGGTGCCATATGGTAGAGGCAGGTGCGGCCACAGTGGCTGTGTCACGGGGTGTGCTGACACGCCCTTTTGGTGTGGCGCCATGGCATGGCGGCCTGTACCTGCAAGGATACAGCCTCTGAGCAGTGGCAGGTAGCTGAGCAGCCGCAAGCGAGCAGCCACCGGGCTTCTGGATGAGCTGTCCAGCTGATGCAGACAGGCGGCTGCTCAGGAGGCGCATGCCAGCAGGCAAACAACAGATTGCAGCTGACGTTGCCAGCTAGCTTGCACCAGGCAGACAAAAGATCGCAGCCGACATTGCCAGCAAGCTCGCACCAGGCAGCTGCCCACACAGGCGGACAGCTGCAGCTGCTCCCCGGTGAACAGCCTCAGCAAGCTCGCACCAGGCAGCTGCCCACACAGGCGGACAGTCTCCAGCAGCGCAGGCGCACCTGCAGGCCACCAAACTCCTCGGGCACGCCCCCCAGCCGCGGCGTGAGCTTTGGCTGCTGCGGTTGCTGCCGTCCGCCTTTGGCCCAAGCCTCCACGACGGCTCGGTCGGCGGCCGCGGCGGCGCTTGCAAGCGTGGCCGCGCTAGGGGTATGCTTGACCAGCAGCGTCGAGGCCAGGCGCAGCAGCTGGGCATGCAGGTCAGGCGACCTGCATGAGCAATCGACCAGGCTTGCGTGTGTTTGTGTGTGTGAGTGGAGGGGAGGGGAGGAAGGAGGGGGGTGCCTAAGTGTGTACACATGCACGCAAGTTCACCTCAGGTTGGCCATCCTGCCTATTTTGTCTGTGGCTTTGCTTGTGCACCTACTCAGTGTGCGTGCAGCATCTGGTCGGGCTGGCCGACCTAAATATTTCCCCATGGCTTGTGTCTCCATGCGCGCACAGGTACATGCCAGTGTGTGCGCGCATGAGAATGCACACTAGTCCCAGAGATGTTGCAGTCGCTTGTGTGCGTTTCCTCATGGTGCGTTTGTGTGTGTTTACTCATGTGTGTTCGTGTGCATTTCCTCAAGTGTGTTTGTGTGCGCGCCATGCCAGGTTGTGTCTGCAGTTGCAGGGACTGAGGCAGCACAGGTATGAAGGGCGCTGGGCAGGGGCGCCACTTCACTTGCTGCTGAGCGGCGGCTGCGTGGCTGAGTGGCTGCATGGCTGAGTGGCTGAGTGGCTGAGTGGCTGAGTGGCTGCATGGCTGAGTGGCTGCATGGCTGAGTGGCTGCGTGGCTGAGTGGCTGCATGGCTGAGTGGCTGCGTGGCTGAGTGGCTGCATGGCTGTTGATCACTCCAAGGTAGGCAGAGTGCAAGGCAGGCGTGCGCGCCATGTGGTGGCACGTATGCAGGTCGTGCGGCTGCGTGCATGCAGGGCACGAGGGCTGTGCAAAAGACGTGCGTGCACACACCCGCATATACACACTTACACCCAAACACACACACCCAAAACATACACCCGCACGCTCACACACCCACACGCCGCCCCCCCCTCCCTTCCACACACACATGGGTGACTGGAGGCAGTAGGCCAGTGCAGAGACCCTGTCAAGGTTGAGGCATGCTGAAGACGGTCATGGGAAGGCATATGCTTTTGCAATGTTACCATGTGCCGGGCCAGGCATGGCCATCATGGGTGTGTGCTGACTGCCTGGTACCCATCCACCCACCATCCAAACACGGCGCGCTATCCAAACACGGCGCGCTATCCAGACACGGCGCACCATCCAAACACGGCGCACCATCCAAACACCATCCAAACACGGTGCACCATCCAAACACGGCGCACCATCCAAACACGGCGCGCCATCCACCCACCATCCAAACACGGCGCACGCGCACAGCAGGCCGGACATGGCATTCAGGGGGGTGTGGATCGCCCAGCGCTCAACGATGTGGCCTTTGTAAGTGATGAGGTCCAGGAAGCAGCCTAGCGCTGCCTGCCACACCTCCTCGCTGCTTTCATCGGCCTGCGTAAGCCCATGCATGCAAGCACCACCCCAGTTTGCGAGCGCGCAGGTGCAAAGGCGTAGAGGTGCAGAGGTGTGGGCGCGTACTTCAGCGGTGGCTTGAATACTGCTTCTCCAAGACCTTGGCTGCGCATATGTCTCGCACAAGGAAGGGTGCTCAAGAATCTCGTACATCATACAAGAAGGATGAGCAAGAGTCGTGGAGTGTACACAAGTCTCGTTCATCATACAAGCATACAAGGAAGGGTGCTCAAGAATCTCGTACATCATACAAGAAGGATGAGCAAGAGTCGTGTACATCACGGAAGGTAGGGTAAGCAAGAGTCTTGTACATCATACAAGGAAGGGTGTGCAAGAGGCTCACACATCACGCAAGGAATGGTGCACATAAATCTCTCACAAGGAAGGGAGACGAAGGCAAAAGAGGGCGTGCGGCTTGCACACTTCATGGACGCAGTCAGATTGACAGCAGATTCCTCAGACAGTTGCGCAGATGCTCTTTTGGGCTAAGAACGTTGCCCGTATGCATTTGGGCTAAGAACCATCGAACACTTGCGCAGATGCTCTTTTGGGCTAAGAATATTGCCCGTATGCTTTTGGGCTAAGAACGTTACCAAATGCTGAGAACGTTGCCCATATGCTGAGAACGTTACGCATATGCTCTTTCGGGCTAAGAATCCTCCAGAAACCTGGGATCCTACTTGACACGCGCGCACACACACGTCTGCACTTAAAACAAGGCATATACACACAAACACTGGTGCAGCCAGCAGGCCCCCCCCTCCCCCACCTCCGTGATGTCTGACAGCAGCTGCATGCACAGCGCGCGTAGCCAGGCCATCATCTGTCCATGCTTCGTGGACGGGTCCTGGGCCGGCGGCCCGCCAGCCTCCGCGTCGCCTGCCCCACTCGAGCCACCTGACAGGTGGCTCCGCAGCCCCTGCTGCTGCTGCTGCTGCTGCTCAGCATCCATTGGCGCCTGCTCCAGCTCCTGCTCCCGACCCTCCCACGACTCCACAGGTTCCAGGAGCGCGGAGTGTAGCGTGAGGTTGAACACCACATCAAACGCGCGGGCGCGGACCTGCAGGAGGGTCACATTTGGGGGCAGGGTATCGAAGTTCTGCAGACAGGGTCCAAATCTGCAGAGGGATCAGTAGAGGGATCAAAGCACTTATACCATAAGTTATGGAGGTATGTCTATATCGTGCAGGGTGCGCGGGCTTGGGCTGTGCGTGAGATGGGTGGGGGGTTATGAAGCCACGGCACGTGCCTTGATACGAGCAGGTGCAATGCGCAACTGCACAGGGCGTGCGCGAAACAGGAAACAAGAGCAGTCGAACGGGGCATGCACCTCAGCAAGTGTAGTGTATTTCTGTGCGCCACACACAGTCAAGGGGGTTCGTGTGTACCAGACAGTCACACTCACAAAAGCTGCACCTGCGCAAGAGAGCGCACCGGGCACAGGGTGGGCTCATGCAAAGGCTGCCAGTGTGCGCGCACCTTGGACCAAAGGTCGCACAAGGACGGCATGCGCGGTGGCGACAGCGGGTGGAACAGTGAGCACCCAGATGGACAGGAGGATGGAGGTGCATAGGGGGGGAGGTGGTGCGCACCTTGGGCTGTGGGGAGCTCAGGGACTGCCGCAGCATGCGCAACACCAGCGGGTAGGAGGTGCCAGGGCCAGCGTTCAGGAACAGGTCCATGACTAGCTTCATCAGGATGGAGCCGCACACCTGCGCAGCCGGAGGCAAGCCACAAAGCACTCTCGTGATCCCTCCTCTATGCGTGCCTGCCATGGTTGTGGAAGCAGTGAGAAGGGGCGCTGTGTGAGCGTGTACGCATGCGCACATGGAGGTGGGCGTGCGTTCAGGAGTGGGATGTGCCCTGCCCACGTGTCCTTGGCAGCATAAACACAGCCTGTGTGATGCTGAGCGCCTTCACCTCCTGCCTGGCACGAGTTAGGCTCAGGCAGCGCATACATGCGTTGCACACCCAGGCAGGTGTGGCGCTGCCCTGCCGAGCGCGGTGCCTGCACAGACTGCCACCCAAGACAGGCAGAGAGAAGCTTTGCATGCCCGGCCCTACCCCTGCACCGCGCACGGCACGGCGCAGCTCGACCCCCGGCGCTGCACAGCACAGCACAGCACAGCGCGCACCTGGCCCAAGTCCCCCTCGTCAAAGGACTCGCTCCAGGGCTTGGCCCCCTCGCTGCCAGCCCCAGGGGCTTCGGACCCAAAGGCCTGGGCGGCTCCTTGCCCACACACCACCTGCATGTGCAAGCGTCTGCAGCCCTGAGCAGCACACCCCACCCAACGGCACGCATGCCAAACTTCCTCACGACTGCAGCCCCAATCACTAGATCTTTCATTGCTTAGAAGTGGGTATGGGGAGTCTTGGCCGCGAGCTGGGTGCGGCTTCCGCTGAGCTGTCCAGATTTGAGCAGAGCAGGACCAGCTCCATGTACTCCCTCACCCTGACTGCCCATGACGCTGTCGGTCACTGGCCGCAGCCCCTGGCAGACTTGCTCCCTCAGCTGAACGGACTTGCTCCCTCATACAAGGGTACTTGCCCATTTCCACAGGATGCCAGACAGAGGGGCCCCTATGCCCCCTGCAGCTGAACTCCCACCTCAGCGACCACTGCCCACCCTGCCAGCTGGAGGCAATGACCTCAGTCACTTGCTGTGACCTGTCGCGCCCACCTTGCCAGCTGGATGCAGTGACCTCAGTCGCCTGCAAGACCATGCTACCATCACCACCCGCAGTTCTCCTCCACCGCCGCCGGCTTACCTCCACCACCACTGCAACATCCGCGGGGCTCATGGCCAGCTCCTCCTGCGTGCTGTAAGGCTGGTGGCTGAACAGCATGTGTGCGTGGGGCATCCGGCCCAAAGGCGGCGCTGGCTGGGTGCTCTTGCCTGCATTAATGCAAGCACAGGCTGGTGCAGTACAGCGGAAGGCCTAGCCTGCATGCACTTGCGCACTCCTTTATTGTGTAGTCTGCCTGCCACAGCACAGCCTGATTGGGTTTAGGTGCTTGACTCCAGAGATAGACAAAAGATTGGAGTTTGAAACAAACTTTGGCTGCGCACTCTGGCGCACTCTCAGTTGTAGCACGGTTGTGGCTGGAACCTTTTTGACACACAGCTTGTCTGGTGCTAGCCCTCTGAGTTGATGGACATAAAACATTGTGCGCTGTCATGGTTGGCGGATTGCTCATGTTAGTGCACACATGCACATATGCATGCCTTTTTGTCAATCACTGACAGAGAGTTGCATGGACCAGATTGCCTACCACATACCATGGTTGCGACCAGCTGGTGGGCGCGGGGCAGTGCCTCCTTTAGAATCCGAGTCCAGCTGAACCTGCAAACAAGATGCAGCATATGCACAGATAGCCTGGTCAAAATAGAGCTGCAAGCACATCTTCTTCCCGCCTCTCCCTCAGCTCTGCCACTGAAGCACGCACCTGCCAGCCCCCCTCACCTCCACCTTCAGCACCAGCGCGCCACCTCCACCAGCTTTCCCTCGAAGCGCGTGCGTGCCAGCCCTCCTCACCTCTGCCTTCAGCGCCAGCGCCACCTCCATAAGGTGCTCCTCAACGCGCTCTTCATCCACGTCCAAAATGCACCGGGCCAGGGACGTCGCTGACAAGGGCGGGGCCGTTGAGCGTACGCCCTCCTGCTCCGACTCCTCGTCTAGCAGCATCAGTGCGGGCTCCTCCCCTGAGCATGCATGTGCCCATTCCAGGCACGCGTGCGCCCATTCCAGGCATGCATGTGCACACAGAGAGATCGAACGCATGGACGCCTCCATCCCGCTGCGAATCCCCAACTTGCAGAAGCAGTACAGGATTTCCCACTAGGCATGCCTATGTCTAGTGAAGTTGGCTATCCTGCCAAGCACGGGTGCATGTCAAGCGCGCGCACACATGCACACAAACTTGTTGAGATAAAGAGCACAAACTCCTCCTAATATGTGCTTGCAATTGCACTGCTCAGCGCTCCCACCACAAGGAGCGGGGGTGAGGCTGGTATCTAGCCCCAGCGCAAAACTTTCACACAGCACCATAAACCTCACGTGCCCACCCACCGCCCACCCACTCACAAGGCGTTGGGGTGGGGCTGGAAATTCAGCTCCGGCACAGAAGACCGCAGCATCAGGATAGTAAACCCAGTGCGCGCGCCCACTTACCTGCCCCACGGCACTCTGCCTACCCACCCTATGGCGCAGGGGCAAGGCTGGGTACTAGCTCTGGCACAGGCAACTGCAGCATCAGGGTGGGCAAACCTTGCGCGCCTCTAAGTACCCACCATATGGGGCAGGGGTGAGACTGGGATTCAGCTCCGGCACATGCCCGACCCAGGACGTGTCCACGACGCCATCCACGGGCATAGGGTGCTGCCCTTCATCCAGGAGGCCGACAAAAGTCGCGGCCCCTTGCACCGCCCATGGGGGCGTGGTGAGCAGCTGCGGGGCCAATTTACGCGTGGCAGAGCAAAGGGTGAAAGTCACGCTCGCTGGCGAACACCTTCACAAGTGGGGCAGACAAGGGGCACACACACACACACACACACACACACACACACACACACACACACACAAATACACACAACAATACACACAAGCACGGACAGGGGCAGATGCTCACGTATGCAGACACGACACACACTCTTGCTCGCGCATGCACCACAGGCCCACCTTGGCTTCAGCTTCTGAATCAATGGAGCTGCTTGCCTGCCGCAGCAGGTGCCCGCTCCCGCCCCCATAGCCTGGCAAGCCTGCTGGGCGTGCTGGCTGTGCTGTGCTTGGCCTGGTCGCGCACGAGTGTGAGCAAGGCATGTGCACAAAATTGTGCAGGCAAGCAGCATCTCACCAACCTAGGTGCATGCATGCGCCTTTATGCGCGCCACGCGTGGAATGATAACAACAATGCACTGGCGCTGGGTTGAACACAGGGCACTGGTTCACACAGGGGCAAGGCTCCACACAGCATGGGTGGGCCTTGCAGGTCAAGATCGAGGGTCCACCATGCCCTATGACCTAGGTAGAGCTGGTTTCCTATAAAGCTTCTTGTCCCTGGCAACCCATAATATGGCACACATTCAACCGAGGTAAATATCCACACCCCTACCTGCGCCCGCACCCGCTCATACCGCGAACACACGCATTCACGGGCATCCTGCCTTGCTTAAACGTCCACGCACCTGGAGTACAGTTCCAGCACCTGCAAGTCTGGTGTGCCGGGCTTTCCCGCCGCCCCACCTGCGGCACCACCCGCGGTGCCGACGCCCACACTGGCAAGGATTGAAGGTGTGGGGGGCTTAGGTGGCAGGTGGCTGGCAGTCAGGCTGGGGGACCGGCCCCGGGGAGGCAGGCGTGAGGCAGAGGGCGGGCGCTCGTGCATTGCCGGCAGCTTCTTTTCTGCCGTCATTGGCCTGCGCACCGGCAGAAAGGACAATTGAGCCAATCGCTTACCAACTGCTTGTGCCCGACCAGGGAGAGGGGGTGAAGGCAATCCAGCGGCAAGCCACGCGCGTTTCTGCTCTGCTGCCAGCTGGGCAGCCAGCAGCAGCTGCAAGAGCCGCCTGCACTTGGGTCATGCACCATGGGGCACAACCAGTGCCTGTCCTCCTGAGTCAAAGAAACTACCGCGACGCACACATGGGAAGACTGGGCACTTGGCACGGGGTTGACAGTGTGCATAGCATGTATGCACGGTGCTTGCTCAGGCATGGAGCCAGCGCAGGCGGGTGGCTGTTGATTACAGCCTTTCATGCAGCAAGGGTTGAGGCGTCTGTTTCCCAGGCATTAGAACAGGAACATGCATTCTTTTGCAGAGCCGCTCGATGCATCCATCTAGTCAATACTGCTCGTCAGCTTAAAGATGCACCGACGGCATGTATACAGCAATTGCAGAGAGCAGCTGACCCTGCTCATCCCACAATTCATGCATACCAACACACATGCAGCAGTACTCAGTAGTGTGTAAGCCCCAGATCGTTGGAGTACCGCTAGAGTTCACAACAAGGTGCTGTGTGTTGTGATCAACATCATCACAGAATACGTTGTGATTTGTTGCTCTTCAATTTGAAAGTAATTTCAGGTCATGCCTCACTTGTCTTTGATAGGGAACTGGAAAACACGCTGTGAAGACAGCAGCCACCAGTGCAAGGCAATTGATTACCTTTGCTGGGAAGCCGCGGCTTGGGCCACGCAGTTGTCGTAGGCTCGGCACACACATGCCTGGGCATACTGAACGGCCTTCATACCTGCGCAAATATCATACGTACAGGAGATGCAACCACTAGATGGCCTATGGCAACAGCAATTCACACCCACACCACCAAAGTGGCAGCCCAACTATGAGCGAAGAACGCAGCGCACGGTCCGGAATGCCATGCTTGATCAGGACGTAAAACAATTTGCCGTCAACCACACTTTCTGTATCTGCGGTATACTCTAGGAGGAGAGCACATTGTTGCTACTGAATGTGCTCTGCAGTATAAGCGCCCGGCTGGGGCTTCTATTACAACAGGACGGTACTATCATTTGAACTTACAGATTCACACCGTTCAAGGCAGATGCGCGTGCAAGGGCAAAAATCGTCATCCATGACAATGTTGGCTCTGTTCAAGCAGAGCCATCGACAACACCCATAACTCACTGCTGGGCGGCAGGGGCAAGGCGCGCGGTAGAGCGGTGCAGAACTCATCCAGCAGTTCTAGGACATCCAGTGAGGGCGTGTGCCTGCAAATAGGTCAGCAGGTAGCTGTCTAGTAGCACGCCAGAACGAAGATGCTCTTGAAGCATGGTCCCTTATCAACCAGCATCCCCATATACACATTTGCTGCCAAGAGGGTCGCCATACTTATCACTTAGCGGCATTTTGATAGGCAAGGACGCGCACGCCTCGCAGCTAGAGGTACTTGGAAACGTTCTTGTGCAGACGTGACAAATGAGGGTCCAAAATTCTGTGCAAGCATTGTGGGATATCCAGCATTATCTTGCTTCCGCATACTATGCATCACTCACCTGAGCAGGCACTGCTTAAAAATAGACACCACCTTGTCAAACACCGCTTGGCTGCAGTGCAACATGCAACATAGGCATCGGTCAGTGTCCTTTAGTCAATGCAGGGCAACCAACTCATATTTCTGCAAGTGGAATAGGCTGTTGCAATCATCAGTTGAACTTGCCTGCGAGCAAAAATCCGCACTTCAAGTTCAAATGCCTGAAAACCCTCTCACCTGAGAGGCTCAGCCCACGCCCGAAGTACCAAGGCTTTGTAGACATTGTCAACGCTCTTCTTGTCTTGAAGATACTTCTGTAGGTCAGGAAGGGAGGCTTTAGGTTTCATGGACTGACTGCCTGACAAACAGAATGGGAATAGAAAGGCTTGGATATGAGTGCACCTGCAGGCTCCTTAGCACATCCCCTGATACCGGGGCTCCAAAAGGCTGCGTGACCTCTGCCACGGCCCTGGCCAGGCCCGGGTTGGAACTTGTCATCGATTTAACTACATTTCATGATATATTTAATTTGCATCACAGTATGAGAGGCCTATTTCCGTCGAGAGACAATGGTTGTTCCTCAATAATGTTCAAACACAGCCAAGAAATCAAACATCAGTACCAAATCATAATGATGCAATATGTGGTCATGAATACAAGATGAGGAAGATGATGCAGATCCCTCTTTTTTTGCTGGCAGACTGACTTGTTGAGTCTCATTTGGAGCTGACTAACTTAACTGTTTCTGTCGAATCTAGCAAAATAAACTCAAGGCTCAGACCTACTGTTAAGCAGCAAGTTCTTCCTTCAAAAACAAAGCTCACAAGAAAGCAAATTTAAATTTGTACGGCTCTGCATGTCCAGTTTGAAAGGTAGGCTATTTTACAAATCGAGCTTCGAACATGTGACCAAGATCGCTCGTAATTGCTATCTAGCAGTCTCAGTGTACAATTGCTCTATTTACGCACCCCAGCAAACTATACTGACAATGTGAAACAGGGAACAGGAGAACAATGACGGACTTGGTTTACGGAGAATGGCTGTGGAACAAAGTTTGCTGTAGCAAATCAAACACACCTAGCTGTAAGGGAAATTTAGGAGTAACCTATGCAAAGCAGTTTTAGGTTGCACAGTATTTGCTAAGAAAGAGGTTGCTTAGTGCTCTCTGCCTATCTGGTAGGCGTGATACCATAATGACTACCAGATATGATAAATATACCAGAAAAATAAGCAAAAGCCACCAAGGGACGGCAAGCACCCTTGTTTGAGTTCACATCCAGGGCACATGTGCACAGAGTTGCAGTGAAAGCAGCCAATAGAGTCGCTCTCCCTTTCTACCTAGAGCTGCACATAATGTGCAGCACATTGCCTATGACTTATGCTTGGGCCTTCACTCCAGAAAGACACACTTACAAATGCGAACTCACTAGCAGAAGCAAATCAGTTAGCCATATCAGCCCTTAGAGCCTATTTTCAAATGCAGACCTTCATAATGTAAAACGGCACACAGCAGTAGCTTCAGTATTAGAACAAACAAGCAATCAAACATGACGCCGCCAAAGTAAGCAACCGTACAAAAGGCAAACACACCAGCAACCAATCTGATAGCGCCCAGCAAGCGTTGGAGCAAAAAGGAGCACTGTTAGTTGTCATCAACAACAATGACCTCACTATTTTGGTGCATGACGCTGCTCGGCAGTTCTTGGCGGCCTCCCAGTTTCTGGCCGGCAGGAGGCTGTGCTTTCAGGTGTAGAAGAAGCCCAAAGTGGTCCGAAACCAAAACCTGGAAGAGACGGAAAAGGAGAGGGGCAAGGCAGGCAGGCAAGGTACTGAACGCCCTACAGGAAATATCACAGCAAGAATATGCTGTATGCCATGGGCAACCTGGCTACGGCAGACTACATTCAAGAAAATGAACCGCTCTCGCATGCATCTCGATGTGTGACAAAAGAGGCTGTGTATCAAAGCACACCTTTTCCACAGAAAATGCAAGAAGACAAATTGGGCTTGTAGGGCTTAGGGCAGCAAGGGCTGGCTCTAAGCTACCACAAGGCCAATGCATGCATGTTGCGCGGTGCGTGCTCTTTCAAAATGCAGGATGGGCAGCTTCAGAGGAGGCATGACAGTAAGTGCTAATCTGAAGATGCTACCTAACGAAATGCATGCTGACATGCCTGCTCGCCCTCCATCCAAAACCTCATTGTTTAAAGCATCTTGGACCAGAAAAATGAATAATCTAAAATTGAAAGTCAGACCACTGACCGGCACTTCCTTGGTAGCGTGCGTGGATCTGTTGACCTCCCTTTTCACTGTTTTGCCAGGAATGGGCTCAGTCCCCACCAGCTCAATCTTCTCTGCCTCCCAGCGACTTTGGAAGCGTGCATAAAACCTACAAAGCATGTCCCATGGAATGGCGTGTGGAATGGATAAACATATGGAACAAACATGTCTTCCCTGTGTGGTGTACCATAGTGTTTCCTTCTTGAACTTTCATGCTCACTGCACTGGTGCAGGGTGCCCTGATTCCATCTGGAAGACAACTCTGTTTTCAAGCCATTGTGACAGGGTACTTTGCTTTACACCGCTCTCCTCTGTGCCTCAACTTCTTGATTTTCATTTCACTATCCTATTGTCGCATTACGGAGGATGCAGGGACAGAGAGCAAGGCTTGCTTTCAAAAGCGAGGAGGTACAGATTGGGTTGCCATTCAGGAGCAGGAGCTTGCCGTCCTTGCAAAGGATGGATGGATGTTCTTGCTTATTTTAAGTACAGGTCGCAAAGGCAGCAGGGTTACCTCCCAAGAACATGCTAGAACCAGTCTCTTTGGTTCAAGTGTGCCTTCACTCTTTTACTCTTGTTTATAAATAGGGGAAGATCGGGCTAAAAGGAAATTGGACTACCCCACTGACAACAGCAATTGCAACACAGGAAGTTAGGAAGAGCATGTAAGCAACACAGTACGTTTGTTGCCCTTTGTTTGCAACATACCTGTCAAGCCGCCGTCCAGGGTAATCTGCAACAAGCACATGCAGTTGTAACAAAGGAGACTTACTTGTAAGCCTTAACAGATCAGCAATTTTGCGGCAAGTGGCATTGTGGCTGGCAGTGTAGCGTTAGCCTTAATGACAACTTAAGTGCCTCTCTCTCTCTCTCTCTCTCTCTCTCTCTCTCTCTCTCTCTCTCT
>LFCJ01001724.1_pt1 | contig 15504 bp, 9 predicted proteins | sample 643141 | NCBI WGS metagenome assembly LFCJ01 (sample SAMN03766243, study PRJNA286221) | soda lake metagenome | biome: soda lake; feature: Kulunda steppe; material: water; isolation source: sample B1-Br-g2 brine of Lake Bitter-1 | place: Russia: Kulunda steppe | collected 2010-07 | reverse complement strand
GTCAGAGACAGCACGACTTTGACACACTTATGGCTTACGTGGAAGAGGAAGGCGCTAATCCAGAAGACTTCTCGTTCTACCTTGAAAGCTTCAAGTTTGGTATGCCTCCACACGGAGGATACGGACTCGGGATAGACCGTCTAGTGAAACAAGTCGCCGAACTCGACAACGTCAAAGAAGGAATCCTATTCCCAAGAACACCAGACAGGCTAACACCTTAAACATATCAAAGCTTTAGTGGAAGCCTTCACCGCCTTCCCTCTTCATTCTTTACTACCAAGCCCAAATCCAATTAAAAATTTATCTATGTAAGCGTCTCGTGCCACTTGTTCTAATACTTCTAAAGTTCAATTGAAAGGCTTATAACAAAGCAAGAAATACGGGTCTTTAGGCAGTTCTAATACTTCTAAAGTTCAATTGAAAGATTACTACGATGGAGGCGAATTTATCGGAAGATGGCGTTCTAATACTTCTAAAGTTCAATTGAAAGGAGCTTGTAGCCCAGTCTCCTCGTTTCTCGTAGAAAGTTCTAATACTTCTAAAGTTCAATTGAAAGTTTCGAGAAACTCGAAGAATCAAGTCTTTCAGAGCCGTTCTAATACTTCTAAAGTTCAATTGAAAGCTGTTTGAACCTGCTCGAAACCAGCTGGCAGCAATCGTTCTAATACTTCTAAAGTTCAATTGAAAGGTGATGATTGGTGTACTAATAGCTTTATTCTTAGCTTGTTCTAATACTTCTGAAGTTCAATTGAAAGACATCCTGACGCCCGAAGAAAATCTTATTTAGTAGAGTTCTAATACTTCTAAAGTTCAATTGAAAGCGTTTTACGGCTGGTTCGATAGCTTTACATTCCTATGTTCTAATACTTCTAAAGTTCAATTGAAAGCTATCTGTTTATACTTCAAAGGCTTGTCAGCTCGCAGTTCTAATACTTCTAAAGTTCAATTGAAAGTATGACAAAGGACAAACTATCATCTTTGGCAATCTAGTTCTAATACTTCTAAAGTTCAATTGAAAGAGATCATCAGTCCTACTCTCCTGATCCACTCGATCACGTTCTAATACTTCTAAAGTTCAATTGAAAGACTTGAAGGTAAACTAAGACTTGTTCAAGAAGATGCGTTCTAATACTTCTAAAGTTCAATTGAAAGATATCAGCGGTGAACCGGTATGGCTGAACTAAAGTTGTTCTAATACTTCTAAAGTTCAATTGAAAGAGCCTCATCCGCAACTTGTACGACACGTTTCCCGAAGTTCTAATACTTCTAAAGTTCAATTGAAAGTAACCCGACATTTGAGAAACAGGGCGACGCTTCTAGTTCTAATACTTCTAAAGTTCAATTGAAAGTACTTACACTCTCGAACTCTGGAGGCTGATTAAAACGTTCTAATACTTCTAAAGTTCAATTGAAAGTGATTATCTTCTTGTTTATAGGTTTTCATACGAAACGTTCTAATACTTCTAAAGTTCAATTGAAAGTGTGTTGGTACTTCATAGTAGTTCATGTTATCCGTTAGTTCTAATACTTCTAAAGTTCAATTGAAAGCTATTTTACTGAAGTTGATTCCTGACCTTTCACCGTGTTCTAATACTTCTAAAGTTCAATTGAAAGACCGGCTGTTTCTCTTTGCCACAATTCGGCCATAAAGTTCTAATACTTCTAAAGTTCAATTGAAAGTCTTCATCATCAGGATCTGACATCCAAGGATCTCCGTTCTAATACTTCTAAAGTTCAATTGAAAGAGATAACGGATGGTTTATGGGGTCCAAGTATTACTTGTTCTAATACTTCTAAAGTTCAATTGAAAGCTGTGTCAAAAACATTGAACACGCCACCTGAAAAAGGTTCTAATACTTCTAAAGTTCAATTGAAAGTCCGACTGCTGTACAGAACCTTCCTGAGCTACAACAGGTTCTAATACTTCTAAAGTTCAATTGAAAGGGGTGAAAGGGCATCTCTATTACTTTATTTGGAAAGTGTTCTAATACTTCTAAAGTTCAATTGAAAGATTTCTTGTTTTCTTGACCATCCTGAAATCTTAGGCAGTTCTAATACTTCTAAAGTTCAATTGAAAGTTTGTATAAGATCAGGTTTTCAACTCCAGAAGATTGGTTCTAATACTTCTAAAGTTCAATTGAAAGTCGGACTATTCTACTTCACAACATTCATAGGACTACGTTCTAATACTTCTAAAGTTCAATTGAAAGTGGCTATGGAAGGATTCCTTCCTTATGGAGAGGGAAGTTCTAATACTTCTAAAGTTCAATTGAAAGTCAACGGATTCATTCGATTCAACAATTACGTTGAAAGTTCTAATACTTCTAAAGTTCAATTGAAAGTGTTCACCTCCTTTTCTGTGTTATTGTGTTTTTTTTTGGTTCTAATACTTCTAAAGTTCAATTGAAAGTGTTCACCTCCTTTTCTGTGTTATTGTGTTTTTTTTTGGTTCTAATACTTCTAAAGTTCAATTGAAAGGTTGAATGAAGGCGAAACAAGAACCGAGGCAGAGAAGTTCTAATACTTCTAAAGTTCAATTGAAAGGTATCTAAAACAACGTTATCGAAAACTATATTCTTGGTTCTAATACTTCTAAAGTTCAATTGAAAGTAGCATCTGAAACCGTAGATGATAGTGAATTTGATTGTTCTAATACTTCTAAAGTTCAATTGAAAGGAATTTGAAGGGGAAAGTACAGGTTTAATAGGAAACGGGTTCTAATACTTCTAAAGTTCAATTGAAAGCTGACTGCTACGATCTGGACAGTGAGGATGAGTAGTATTTGTTCTAATACTTCTAAAGTTCAATTGAAAGGCAAGTAGTGAACGACAAAGCCTAACCGCACAACCACGTTCTAATACTTCTAAAGTTCAATTGAAAGAACTATTACGACCCAAAAGAAGAAATCGCGGTCATGTTCTAATACTTCTAAAGTTCAATTGAAAGCTGTTCCAACAATAGGATAATTAAGGTTCTCCAGAAAGTTCTAATACTTCTAAAGTTCAATTGAAAGCCTGAGTCTTCCTCAGCCTTTCTTTCATCTTTTATGTGTTCTAATACTTCTAAAGTTCAATTGAAAGACCAGATCCTGCCATTATTTCAAGGCTACAAACTCCGTTCTAATACTTCTAAAGTTCAATTGAAAGACACCTGTCTCCACACCAAGCAACTCCTCAATCCTGGTTCTAATACTTCTAAAGTTCAATTGAAAGCATTTTACAGGTTAAAAAGGCTGTCTGGCCCTGTTGTTCTAATACTTCTAAAGTTCAATTGAAAGATATAGAACAGCTAGTATGTGATAGTGTTGTTTCACAAGTTCTAATACTTCTAAAGTTCAATTGAAAGCAGGTTTTAACACATTATTAAAATAATCCTCCAAATGTTCTAATACTTCTAAAGTTCAATTGAAAGAATCTTCACCAACACCATCCTGTCCTACTGTAACTGGTTCTAATACTTCTAAAGTTCAATTGAAAGTGATTCTTTAGGTCCTTCAAAAATAGCTTTTTCCATGTTCTAATACTTCTAAAGTTCAATTGAAAGGAAGGGTTTTTTATGGCAGTTCACATAAGAGGGTATGTTCTAATACTTCTAAAGTTCAATTGAAAGGATTTCACGGTTACCGACGAACCGCTTGACCTTTCATGTTCTAATACTTCTAAAGTTCAATTGAAAGCGCCATCTATTGTAGAATCACGGGAACTTACATCTTCGTTCTAATACTTCTAAAGTTCAATTGAAAGGGTTATCATTCGGTTCAGTAGTACCAATTGGGGGTAGTTCTAATACTTCTAAAGTTCAATTGAAAGACGGGCGACATATTCATTTGCGAAAACAAAAGTTCGGGTTCTAATACTTCTAAAGTTCAATTGAAAGAACGAGTTAGAAAATGATTTATCGGCTTACTATATTTGTTCTAATACTTCTAAAGTTCAATTGAAAGTAGATGTTTCTGACCAAACAGTACGGAAATGGTTTGAGTTCTAATACTTCTAAAGTTCAATTGAAAGGAGGAAAGAGTCGAGGCTCTTGAGGAGGAACTAAAAGTTCTAATACTTCTAAAGTTCAATTGAAAGCAGGCGAAAATCTACTACCGCTATTAGCCTTCGTGCGTTCTAATACTTCTAAAGTTCAATTGAAAAGATGGTTTAGAGATGCTGAAGACTATGAAGACCGGAGTTCTAATACTTCTAAAGTTCAATTGAAAGTAGCGGGGATGAAAATACTATTATAGAAGATGTATACGCGTTCTAATACTTCTAAAGTTCAATTGAAAGTCTCTTCTTCTGGAAGGCATAACATATAGGCTGTTAATAGGTTCTAATACTTCTAAAGTTCAATTGAAAGATGAGTTGTAGGGAATTTAGGTAGAATCTTTTCCTGTAGTTCTAATACTTCTAAAGTTCAATTGAAAGATGGCTCTCCAAAAAGACCAACAGCGAGAAGACCCGTTCTAATACTTCTAAAGTTCAATTGAAAGCATCGAGTTCGATGATACCGTAAGCGGATATTACGAGTTCTAATACTTCTAAAGTTCAATTGAAAGAAGAAGTTGCTGATATTATCCAAGAAGTTCTTGGTAAGTTCTAATACTTCTAAAGTTCAATTGAAAGACACGTTCACGTTCGAGATAATCCCGGACGATGAGCCTCCAACTGGTTCTAATACTTCTAAAGTTCAATTGAAAGTTTGCCTGCGTTATTGATTGAATTGATTTTCATATCGTTCTAATACTTCTAAAGTTCAATTGAAAGTATGGATTTTGGATATACAGATACTTGGAGGACTGTGTTCTAATACTTCTAAAGTTCAATTGAAAGCTTAGATACTTATTCATCTATACACCATTATGAGTTCGTTCTAATACTTCTAAAGTTCAATTGAAAGTCGGCTTAGTTAGACACCTCTACAACAACATTTCTCGTTCTAATACTTCTAAAGTTCAATTGAAAGATGGTATGGAAGATAGCTCAGAGAACTAAGAAAGTAGTTCTAATACTTCTAAAGTTCAATTGAAAGTAGAGAGCAGATAGAGGAGGGCTCTTGGAATACAAGTTGTTCTAATACTTCTAAAGTTCAATTGAAAGTGGAGTAACATAACCCTCTAACTCTATACCCGAAGAAGGTTCTAATACTTCTAAAGTTCAATTGAAAGCTATGGTAAAGGAATGGCAGATAGGATGCGAGAAAAGGTTCTAATACTTCTAAAGTTCAATTGAAAGGCCTTTTAGGGCGTTTTTCATCGATAGAATAATGTTGTTCTAATACTTCTAAAGTTCAATTGAAAGGCCATACGCCAAAAGCAACAGCCAAACACGTTGTTTGTTCTAATACTTCTAAAGTTCAATTGAAAGTTTATATGCTAGATCATGAAGCAGGTTCTTGAACCCGTTCTAATACTTCTAAAGTTCAATTGAAAGGGTTCAGTCGGAAATCGATCCCTGATGACCTTGTTTGGTTCTAATACTTCTAAAGTTCAATTGAAAGAGGTTTGAAAAGCCTATTCTAGACGAGGCAAAAATTGTTCTAATACTTCTAAAGTTCAATTGAAAGGTTACTCGTTGATCCCTGTATGGTTTCCTCATCGGTGTTCTAATACTTCTAAAGTTCAATTGAAAGTAATTTTACTCTATGGGAACAAGAGCAGTTGTAAATTAGTTCTAATACTTCTAAAGTTCAATTGAAAGAGCCACGAACTATGAGGACACAGGACATTATAGCTAGTTCTAATACTTCTAAAGTTCAATTGAAAGTCATAAATGTCTCTTATGACGCCCTCAACGTTGTCAGTTCTAATACTTCTAAAGTTCAATTGAAAGCTAAGGCTTCTGTATAATCTTCAACTTTTTCTTTAGAGTTCTAATACTTCTAAAGTTCAATTGAAAGGCGGGGACGAACATACTAATATAGAAGATGTATACGCGTTCTAATACTTCTAAAGTTCAATTGAAAGTTGTATTCGACTCTTTTGACAGAGGGCGTACACGTAGTTCTAATACTTCTAAAGTTCAATTGAAAGCCTGTCATATTTTGGGTTATACAGGTCTATACTAGAGTTTTAAGATAGATGCTTTTGTACTTTCGGAGATAACGTGATTTGTTTATAAGTACAGTTATAGAACCTGGCTGGAGCTTCCTTTTTCTTCTCCGATAATTTCTTTTTTTATGTATTTTTCGTTTCCCATTTGATAAATAATTACGGAATCTCCTATATCGGTTACATCTTCGAGGTATTTCTTTATTTCTCGTAATTCGCCTTCTGTAAGGTTTCCTTCGAAGACTGAGTTCTGAACCCAGTGCATTCGAGCTCTCAAATACTTGAGGACTTTGCTGTTCTTTTCCTGTGATACATCGTATACGGCTACTACAAACATTTTTTAGTCAGCTCTGTAAGGCTCGTACTCTTTATCTCCTAAAACGTGTTTGATGATTTTGTATGCCTCTAACCTAAGTGTTCTCTGATAGGATACTTTCCTTCCCAGTTTTTCGCTATAGACTGTTTTCTCGAGCCGTTCTTCATATTCTGAAATGAATTTTTTACGACCTTTATCGTTTAGGAGGCATCCTTCAAGATCCTTATCAAAATGTTTTTCCGGCTTAAGTTCTTGTTTGTTGACGAGTTTGAAGATTGTCTTATCCACTATTATTGGCTTGAAGATCTCGCTTATATCTAGGTTAAGCGAGAATCTGCGTTCGCGAGGTTTATGAAGATATGAGATCGTCGGATTTAGTTGTGTGCGGTACACTTCATTAAGTATTGACGAGTACAGCATTGAGTTACCGAATGATATCATGGCATTAACTTCGTTATTCGGAGGTTGCTTAACCCTTTCCTGAAATGTGAAGCTGTCTCTCAGAATTTCCGGGAAAGCCGAGTAATAAGTTCTTCTAATACTACCTTCTACTCCGAGTATATCTTCAGCAGTATCTATCTCTTTAATGCTTTCTCTTAGGTTTTCGATCTCTAATATTTCCTCTTCCACATCTTTTCCTTTGTTTCTGTAGTATCTCAGGTTTTGCAGCATATTGTAGGATGCTCCTTCCACAAACTTCTGCGCCAGTATCAATCTTTTCTCTGAATTATTGTAATGCTCTGCCTGATTGACCAGAACCATCCCAGAGTTGAGGAATTCTTTGGGATAGAAGCTGCCACGGTAGTCACCGTACCAGCCATAATAGTGTGCAAGTGTTTCCTGTTTACCGAGAAACTCGAAGAAACGTGTGTTGAAATCAAGCTGCCCCATAAGATGTAGTGAAGTACAGTTTTTAACCGGTATCTTCTTTTTCTCACCTTCCTTGGTCTCCAGCTGAATCGTATTATCCTTTCTCTTGAGTTCGCCGTTTGTCGTCACATAATAGTTCTTCCTGATAATTTCTCACCTCATATCTTGAAAAAATCACTATAAGTAGCATTCTTCGGCAGGTTTTCCAGGTCTGCCTCCGGAGGCTCATCATGTGTGATAATTTCACGAATTTCTTCTACAACCTCCTCTATTTCCTTTTCGTCTTCTTCAGTCAACTCTATTGTTTCAGTCTTCTTTTCTTCTGGAATTTTCAATTCTCCTTTCATCTCTACTCCCTTCTTATTCTTCAAATACCAAAGATAGTACTTCAACTGCATAACTGCAGGTTTCCTGAGTGCAGAGGACTTTTTCACCTCGTAAATCCTGTCTTCACCTTCAACTATATCCACAGCGATTGTACCATCTATTACAACATTCCTCGTATTTTCACGTCCGTAACTTGAATCTTGGATTTGATTCCCGATATCGATGTTGCTATCATCATAGTTCATATTGACATTGTTTGCGAAGTACCACAACTCCTTCTTCGAAACATAGTAATACTGAACCATCACACCAGTAACCTTCGGCTTATTTCTGGTATCTACGTATTCTGCCATTTAATCACATTATTCTGCCAAGAACAGTTGATTCTGGTATCTGGAAGCCCGTGTCTTCTTTGTACCATGTTTCTTCTTCGCCGTCTTCCAGCTTGGCCTTATTGATTTTTCTGAACTCCTTGGAAGTTTCAGGAAATAGAAGAGGTAGACTTTCTATTTTCTGTTTTTCCTCGTCCTGGTAAAGAGTCACGTTGAGTATTCTGCTGTGAAACTTAGATTTCAACTTCTGCATCTTCTTCCTTCTTTCAAAGTAAGAGTTTTGCTCGTAAATCTCTCTTACTTTATTCTCTATCTCTTTGGCCTCATCATCCCAACTCACAAATACTGGAACTGAAAGAGAACTCTCTATTAGACTAACATCAATCTTTGAGAAGTCTAGATTTCTGATATTTTCAAGCACATTTTCCTGATCCTGATTCTTCCTGTGACTAATTTCCTCAAAATATTTCTCAACAGCGTTCAAGTTAAACTCTTTCTCAGAAACCTTACTCTCTTCAAACTCTTCCTCTATCACCTTCCTAGTCACGCCTGTTAAAATGGTGTCATAGACATATTTGTGGAACGCCATATTTTCTCCTTTCAGCTCAACTACTTTAACAAGGCCTTTATTGCCTGTATCTTCGCGATTGCATCTGCCAGCAGTTTGGACGATTGAATCAAGAGGTGCAAAATCTCTCCAGACAATATCCATATCTATATCTATGCCAGCTTCAATCAACTGAGTTGTAACTACTAAAACAGACTTCTCCTTATCTTCCAGATCTTTTATCCTTTCTATCTTCCTCTCTCTTTCAATAGGAAGCAAATCAGTAGAGAGAAAAATAACCTCACGATCCTTACCCTCTAAATCTTCAACTTTTTCATATACAGCTTCACAAGAGTTTCTTGTATTCAAAACAGCCATTAAATCCTTTCCAGAACCTGCTTTACCTCTAATCTCCTCGGCCAAACTCTCGATACTCCTCTCTTCCCGAATATCAAACTCATAATCCACACGATCAAAAGTCTTGAAATATTTTTTCTCTTTTTCTTTAGGAACCGCTTCTTTGCTGTATCCTTCCTCTATCAGCTCTGGCTGTGTTGCAGTCATTAACACAATCTTGGTATTGAATCTTTCTGCCAGAACTTTGAAGGCCTCTTCCACCGGTTCCCAGTACTTAATTGGCAGAGACTGAATCTCATCCAGCAAAATAACAGAATTAGCTATTTTATGGAATTTCCGAGCCCGGGAGTTCTCTGTGGAGAAAAGAGTCTCAAAGAACTGAACAAAAGTAGTATTTACAATCTCCGAGTTCCAGCCCTCAGTCAAAAGAATAGGGTTTCCAGGATTTTTCTCTTCTTCCTCTTCTCTTTCTTTATCAGACATATTTTCTGCGTAACCTGGCGATAGATGATCATGCCTTAGAAGCAGTTCAGGCCTTTCCTTATCCTCCTCTAGAATATCTTCATTTTCCAGCACGTCCTGGATTACATCATAGTTCTGGTCGATGATACTGAGGAACGGAAGCGAGTAGATTATCCGTGGAGGTCTTTCAAGGTCAGATTCTGCTCTCATCTTCAAAGCCATGTTGAGAGCTGTTAAAGTCTTGCCTGCTCCCGTTGGTAAAGTCAGAGTTATCAAGTTTTCATCCTGCTCAACCACTTTTTCAGCCTCTTCATAGGCCTCCTGACGTATCTTGTTGATTTCTGATTCCGGATTATCCCATCCCTGATCCGACTTGTAGTTATCAACTGCATCTTCTGGTATCTTTACCAGTTCTGTCCCTACTGAAGGCCATTCATCGTAATCAAATCCCGCTGTATCCATCTTATCAGAGTCAAGGAGCACTGAGTAGCAGAAAAGTGTGAGAAAGAAGTTTTCTGGTTGCTTATCAAATTTATCCCGAGCATAGTCTCTGTAAATCTTCTTTAACTTGTCAAAAATTCTGCCTGAGCTTATTCCATTTTTGAATTGCTCTACATAATTTATTCCAAGGGCGTCATAAAGTTCAGGAGTTTTTTCATCGAGCTTTTCACTCTGATATAGAAGCAAATCTTGTTTGTTCCGGTCTTTTGCTTTTTTCCATATTTCTCCTTCTCTTCCGAAAAGCTTTTCAAGATCGCTGTGATGTTTTAGAACGATCAGCCATCCTAGCAACTGCATTTTTTCTGAGAAGCCTTCTTCCTTTAGAACTGTAAATGTGTAGTAAGCTGATATCAGAGAATGCTGTTTTTTCTTATTGGAGACATCTTTTCCGCCAAGATAGTCTTGGAAAAGCCTGTTAGCTTTTCCAAAATCATGGCAGAGACCTAATATTTCGACGAATCTTGAGATATCTTCATCAAACCCGAGTTCTTTCTCCTCCACTATTTTCTTAGAGTTATTTGCTACATTTCGGAGGTGTTCTTCAAGTGTTTGTTTCTCACCGAACTTCTCGTTGTGCGCAAGTAATGTCATCTTAACGGGATTATCTTGTCTCCATTAACCTGGAAGTAACCAGTATCTACTTTCACTCCCTTCCCATTTTCCTCGTAAATTACTTCACCAAATTTCTGCACCTCTCGTTCAGGATTCATGAATAAGGAGACATTTTCTTTCAGGTATTTCTTACCTTTTTCAAACTGTTGAGCTTTCTCTGCCGGCACTACACTATCAACTACTTCTTCGCTCTCTTCTTTATCGACTTCGAATTTTCCGAGATAGGTGTAATCCGCTATATACTCTGAAATACCGAAGTACGGCGTATAGACTGATTTTTCCTCTCTAAGGAACTCTTCAATATCGTCCAATGCCTTACTGTTGAAGTAGATCCTGTATCTTGGATTCTTGACTACTTCAAACGGAACCTGGCTTCGAGTAATCTCTTTGGGAGGTTTGTCGAGTTTGACAAGCTTCTCGGTTTCTCCCTTTATCTTAAGGAGATTCAAGTTGACATTATGTTTCTCCGTAGATTCTTTAGGCCTGTTCACGACTGCGATAAAGGAGTTATCATCTGAGAAGACCTCATGGTAGTTTCCTTCTCCGCTTCTAGGTAATCCAAGAATTGCTCCTAAAAGTCCTGATACGGCTGTTCTTGGCGGCACGCCGTAGGTTAGAGGGGAAGAAGTTGTGAAGTTTTTACGGAAATGCCCGTAATCTGCTTCGACCTCTATCCCGTACAGGTTTTCCGGTTCCATAACTCTTTACTCTAGTTCGAGTTCTTCTACTTCGAGGTTTCCAAGATTTATATCTTTCTCTAACTGCACATAGACCTTCTCAACTTTGCCGGATTTTTCCTCGAGTTTTTCTCTTAGATTAGAGTAATTTAGATCAATTTCATCGAATCTTCTAATCTCTGTGTCTTCTTTGTCGGAATCTGCTTCGATCAGGTGGTCTAGGCCTCCGATATGATAGTTTTCCTCACTGTACTCCACGATAATTAAAGCCTGTGGTTTGTGAGCCATCTTCGAGTGAGTTATCAGAGACTTTGTGCCGTTCCATAGACTATCTGCAAGCTTGAAAACATCGCTTCTTGTCAAGTTTGTTTCCTCTGCAGCATTCTCATTTACTATTCCGTAAAACTTGATTAACGAGTATGGAAGATCGTATCTGTCTGCAAATGTTCCCTGTTCCTTTCCTTCCTCTGAAGGGATAGATACTGACTGCTGCGTGTATCTTGTATCTACCTCATGCATTGAACGCCCCATCTTAAACTGGACAGGACCAGTCATAGCGAAGGAGTAATCCTCCACGCTTATTGTTGCGCCGAAAAGCCTTACATCTAGGAACTGATTCAGCAGTTCTTCTCGAATCTCTGTCTTATCAGAATCTCCAATATCTTTATCTAAGGCCTTCTCTACCATTTCCTGTCTGCTGAGAAGTGTTCCGTCCTCGTTTTCTGAGGCCTTGATAAAGATTCCTTCATCCTGTGAGTCAAGATAGTCTCTTACTGTTCTTTTCAAGCGTACATCTGTTACGATATTCTCTCCCGTTTGTTCGTCGATGCGAGGCCTGTTTTCGTTCAAAGGATCTCCATTAGGGTTTCCTTCCTCAACATCGTAGATGAAGAGGATTTCAAAGCGGTTTTGGATCTGTGAATTGTCATCTGCGTTAAGTTCTGCCATTTTATTGTTCACCATTATTGTTGTTCTTGAAAACCTGGTTTAGACTCATACCAAGAGTGAAAAAGTAGCTGATCTCATCATCTGAGATACTCCAGTCGTTCTGATCTGATAGAAGCATGTAATGTCCTATTGTCTCTCTCAGATCCGAGTAGCTGTTCCTGTACTGTGGTTCCGCCTTCGAGTTGTATATATCCAGCGTCTGGCTGATTTCAGGGAAAAGCTGCTTAACCTTGGCACTATCAAGGCGGAGGTTTGCCAGTTTCTTCCTGAAAGGCGGCTCTTCTGTATCTCTCATCATTCTCTGCTTATCCATCAAGTTCTGAGCTAGCACCCCCTCCAGGAAAACAGCCTTTTTCTCAGGAGCGTCAAATGCCTCGGAATGTTCCTCGAAAAATTCTTTCAGATTTTCATTTTCTTCAGTATCAAGATCTTCAACGATTTGTTCGTAAGACTTCATAGTATCCTTAACCTCAGAATCAAGTAGATCGTTTTCACGCAAAAACTCTAGGAAAAAGAATGTGCGGATAGTGTATCTCGAATAGTAGTTCTTCCTCTTTGGTTTACTGACATAGTTTGGTATCTTATCTCTAGATGTTCTAAATCTCGATTTTGCGTCCTTAGAGAACATTTTTATCAAAGAATTCTCTTCAAGAGTTTTCTCTTTCAGGATTTTTGCAGTCATACCCATCGCTTGATTAAAGAAGGCTTCCTCTGCATCATCTCGATCTGGCGCGGGTATTACTCTTCTAATAATATTGTCTAATTGAATGGTGTCTTCCGGCTCATCAAACTCCAGTTGCTCTCCGTAAGAACCTACGGAACCATAAAAATCGCTGTAAAGGTTTGAAAGCGATTCATCTAATTGATTGAGGTGTGAAGGCGCCACATCTTCTATCTTCTTTTTGATCAAGGAAGTAGCAGTATCATCATTCAAATCCTTAACGAACATAAAAGTGAGATTTAGAGCGCCTTCGCCTTCATATTGATAATAATCTTCTGCGTCTAAAAGAGCATCCTCAGTGTTTTCTTGTGAGTCATCGCTGACCCAGTCAAGAAATTCATAGTCTACCTGTGATAGAAATTCTGGAATAACGAAGTATGCCAGCGTTTCGCCGACATTGTATCTGAAACCTCTACCATTTATCTGATTCATTAAGAATTTCTTACCTGTCTTTATATTCAGCCCGCATTCTTCACAAATTGGAAGACTCTTCCAAGATTGAGATTGATCAAAATCAGGCGCATACCTCATATTGTCTAGCGTGTAGAACTTATACGGAGAAGCAAATCCATATACTTCTTTCTTCTTTCCACATACGGTACAGACTCCCTCACTGAAACTTTCCACACCATGCTTTGAACGCCATTCAGAAATTATAGACTTACGGATCTTATCCCTAAAGAATTGAATATCTCCGATCATCTGATATTTTCCTGAATCTTCATATCTAACAGTTAAAACCAAATCATTAGCGTCCAAATCTCCGGTAGTAGCTTCTTCATACCGTTGCTTCAATTCATCTCTAATTTCGTCCTCTTTTTCGCTTAACTCTTCTCTCACATCTTCAACATAAGGAGAATTAGAGTCCTCTTTGTCATACCATCTCTTAGTGTTCCAAGAAAGAGTATCGTTTGATTTCATCGAATCGTCACTCTGAGCCCTAGTATATTCATCAGAGCTGTAAAGTCTCGTCACTCTTGCGGTAGGCGTCAAATCAGGGGCGTTTCCCTTCTTTTTCTTATACAGCGCATTCTCTCTGCCGTGTCCCTTCGCACCTATATCAACTACAGAAACTTTATCGAAGCTATATTGGCCGTTCTGCTCCGAGAAATCAAGACAGAGATACTTTTCTCTTCCTGAAAGATCACTGAGTTGGCTCTTTAAACCGCCTTCTCCTCTTTCTTCCATGTAGTCGCCGAGCATCTTCAACTGTTGTAGCATCTTTAGTCGTTCACCTTGTTCATGAATCCGAATCCTGTGGCGTTTAGTTCTCCGAGGCCTGAATCGTAGGCCATCTGGATCAGACGGTACATTTCCCGGTTTGGGCATTCATATTCGAGTTCCCAGGTTGTTCCGATTACTGTTGTAGTTCCTTCTGCGTATTTCAGTGGTACTGCGACTTCTTTTCGAGGTTTGTATCCTGTGAAGTATGGTCTTTCTGGTGCTTCCCTGTTGTAGTATGACTCGTATTTGTGCGTCAGATTTTCCTCTATCCTGTCGATGAATGCCTGAGAATTGTGTTCCTGTTTCCAGTATATCTGCTGGTGTTCGCCTTCAATACCGTATTCTGCAGCTTTCTCTTTTGCCATTCTGACAACTATAGGCGTCCCTGTTATCATTTTTCCTTTTTCTCCAGGATCTACAGTAATTTGTGAAACATCCTCTACAGAAAACTGTTGCTCACCAAACTCCAGTCTACTGCCTTCAGCCTGTCCAGCGAATTTCTCCACTAGCTTCTGGCTGCTACTAGCTAAAATAAAAGTTCTGCCATCACCCTCCTTAACATCTTTAGGAGGAAATACATTGGAGAAACTGAAATACTTGAAAGGTCTGTTATCATGGACATCCTCTAATCCTGCATCTTTAAGTTTTCTATAGATTGCTCCTTGCAGATTAATATGATAAGAGGGATTATATCTCTGATCTTTAAGAGAATTTAAGTTTAGGAGAGCTCTCATAGTTATGATGTGAATAATCTACTTCTTTTATTTCTATCGAACACAACAACGGCTTAACACTTCAGCAATCCTTTTTCTTCTTGTCATAGTCTTTTTATTCCAATCACGTTAAACTGTTTCTACATGGCAGAGACTGTTCAGGAACAGGAAGAGACAGAAACTTCTACCAGGATTAACAAGGTTACGTGTAAGGGCTTCAAATCTTTTCAACAGAAAACCTCGGTACCATTTTTCGAGGGTTTAACAGCTATTGTAGGAGAGAACGGGAACGGTAAATGTGTTTCTGGCGACACTGAAGTACTGATGGCGGATGGATCTCAGAAGAAGATCAGTGAGCTGGTAGAGGATGCTGTTGGAAAAAGCTGTGAGAAAGTTGATGACGGCTTTATATCGTACGAAGGCAGTGATAAAGTCCTTTCTGTTAATCCTGAAACCTTGAAACTGGAGGAGAGAGATGTATTAGCTTATGCTAAGAGAGAATCTCCAGAGAAAATATTTAGAATCAAAACTAGGTCCGGAAGAGAGATAAAAGCAACGGATGATCACCCTCTTTTCATTCTGGAGGATGGAGAAGTTGTTGCTGCAGATGCAGAAGATCTAGAAGAAGGAAGACGGATTGCGGTCCCTCGTAGACTTAACTTATCTAACGAAGATAAACTGTTTACAGAGCTTCTAGATAATATCAGTTCAGATGACCGGCTTTACGTACCTTATAAACGCGAGGTAGAAGAGATTGTTCGAAAGACTAAGGCCGAGAACGATGAGACTTGGACCGAGTTCGCGGAGAATGCGGATGTCCCCTTTAATGCATTAAGAGGGATTAGGGATAACCAGTCATG
>LFCJ01001721.1_pt1 | contig 15510 bp, 16 predicted proteins | sample 643141 | NCBI WGS metagenome assembly LFCJ01 (sample SAMN03766243, study PRJNA286221) | soda lake metagenome | biome: soda lake; feature: Kulunda steppe; material: water; isolation source: sample B1-Br-g2 brine of Lake Bitter-1 | place: Russia: Kulunda steppe | collected 2010-07 | reverse complement strand
TTCTTTTTCTCCGATTTCGACAACAACGCCTTCACCTGAATTATAGTTACCCTCTGCCACCATATCAAAGCCATTCGGACCTGTGATGCGACTGCTTTCACCACTCTCTGCTTTGGCAATAGACACCTGATAGGTACCCGGAGAAAGCATGATGGTTTCATCGAGTACTTGTCCACCTCGCCCTCCTGAGGCTTCGCCTGAGTTAGATGAGTTTCCACCACCACCTACCAGCACAATACGTGCTTCACGCTCGTGATAAACCTCAAAATCTCCCGAGCGTCTGATCTCTAGCAAATCTTTACGGCGCCTTGCATTTTGAATCTGCATTTGCATCATAGGGTGGTCTTCCTCGAGCTCTTGTTCATCATGTGATGGTGCAGTGTGTGGAAAGTAGTTGTACAAGGGTACTTCGATTTCAAGTTGAAAGAGATAATACCAACGCGAGTTGTGTGTGTCTGATTCAGGAGACACACCACCTGTAAACACCACTGGACCCATACGTGAAAACGCATACACGCTATCTTCATCTGTGCGTTTGAGTGACACATCACTTTCTATATCGTCCTTGGGATACCATATCACATATATGTTGTGAGGATTTCCCTCCACAGGAATATCGAGATTCACCCATTGTTCACCAGATTTGACATTAAACTTTTTTTCACGCAGTGTTTTACCAAAAGGTTCGTTCAATCCTCTCCACTCACTGAGCCTAAAACAAACTTGGCCTTCACGGTCCGAATCTATACGTGCTCTCTTGAATATGATGTCTGCAGCCGTCTCAAAACGCATACCATAGTAATTACCATGATAAACCGTCGAGTTGGCACTCATTGTGTTGTTTTCCATACGAAATACTAATCTCCTTTTGAGAGCCTCAGGGTCATTACGCAAAGTTTGCTGCCAGGCTAAACGCGGCCACTCTGAAAGAGCAGAATATTGGGGTGTGGATGAAAACCTTTCTTCGACTTTTCCACCTATTGATATAAGCTTAAATCTTATCAGTATATACACAGCAACAATGGCAATCAATAGCACCAAGAGACCAAAGAAAAACCCGAACTTATGCTGATTATTCCATGCCATTACGAAAGCAAGCTATTTTAATTTCGAGGAGAAAAAATAAAACAAAGTATGGATCGTTTACATTTATGTATGTATGTATGTAAAACCCAGCGAATCACAGCTTGGGAAACAGAATACGATCTACAAGCGCTCTTACCCGTTGCATGATAGGATTTTTGGGTTTTTGGGAAGGAGAATCAGACGGACAACTTTGTGGACTTGCATGCTCATAATAAAAGGGTGGTGGCGAGGGAAAAATAGCATCATCAAAACGCGGGGACAAGTTTGTCGGTGGCAAGTTGCTTTGAAGCCGTGCAGCACGCTGGCGATTTATGTAAGGCGCACCGGGACAAGTATCTCTAAAAAAAGGCATATTTTTCTTACATATATGTTGATTAGATTTTCATTCATTTTTACATGTGTTTACCAAATGTAAATATAAGTATATGGAAAGCAGCATGTCATCGCGAAGAAATTCGACAAATATAGGAAATCAGCAGCCACATATCAATGGTCCCACAAAGATGTCATCGTCATCACTAGACTCTCATTTGAGAATTCCACATGATACACAAGATGATCTCTGCTCTCAAAGAAAAAACAATACGCATTTTGGTAGTGCCATTGAAGCACCTGTTTCAAAAAAAAATTTACATTTCCATTTCGAAGAACAAGAACCTCCCAGTAGACAAGGATCACAATATGAAAACATGTCGGAACATCGTTCTTCAAAGCCAAGCAACATAACCTCAATACACAAATCGATAAAGAGCTCGGTGCCCTTTATCGAGGATGAATACAATCTACCATCGGGATATGAGTGTCTAGGCTACAAAATTGTGGATCCCAGTCGTCAATGCCTCGTTTTTCCGCCCAGGCCCAATCTCATGAACAACCGCGGATGGTTTTTTTGCGGTTTATTGCTTTCGTTATTTTGGCCACTGTCTTGTTTGCCATGCATGATGTCATGTTCTTATGACCCTTTTCAGGTTCCAGTATACGGAAAATTGGAAAACAAATCTGATGAAAGTACAAAGGTAAATGATCCTATATCATCTCATAAATCAGATCATACATCCATGTCTATAAATGACTTACATAAAACACGCATAAGATCATAATATAAGTCGGTTGGAAGTTCTATCACAAGAAAAATGCTTCAACTATCTCATGGAGCATTCAAAGAAAAGATAAGTGCACAAAAATGTGTGCCAACTGTAAAGTATATTGTAGCACGCCGTAAAAACTACTTGTCATGTATATATGGACTGATATCCCGGATCACATCTACAGTTTGAACGACATAGTGTACATACGCGTATTATCTCATTTTCGCAGCATCAGCCACATCAACACCGTAGGTCAAGAATTTGATAGCAAGATGTGGATACAGTTGAAATGGAAGGTCAATCTTCCGAAAAACCAAGTTAATCTCGACAGAGAATGGCAGCCCCTGCTTGAAGTTGTAAATAACCATGGAAAGCTCATTCAAGAACGTTGTGTAATGGTCAAGAAAAGAAAACGTGAGGATATCACTGCTATATACGCTAATTATATGTTTGAAGGTACCTTTTCTGAGCAGTTCAACCTGAAACAGTTCCCCATTGACGTCCAAGAGCTCCATTTGAGTTTTGTTTTATGGGGTTGTCCCATAGTTTCACCAAATATGATTTATAGTCAAAATGCCAAAAAACTCAAGTTCTACACCCGCCCAATGAAAAACCATATTAATGAAGTTGAGTTCATTCCATGCGAAATATGGACTTTAAATAGCCCTGTCTTTGTGACGCAGGGAGAAAGCTATGCACCTGGAAATGTGACATACTGCATGCTAGATGTGTCATTTCTTATCGGGCGCAAGGCTGGCTTTTACCTCATAAATATTCTTTTGCCGACATTCATCATTGTTGTGTCTTCGATAGCTGCACGCATGTTGCGCACGTTTGAAACACAACAAAACTTAGTTTATACTTTGATGTTGACAATCGTATCGCTCAAGTTTGCCACGGTAAATTTTATCCCCAAGACATCAGTCATCACGTATCTGGACAGGTATAGTATAATGTCATTTATCTGGGTCACCACTTCAGCACTGCACAACATCATCATTCATTTGTTGGAAGAAAGCAATAAATATGATTCAACCGTGATACACAACGTAGATGTATCTCTAGTTGCATGGCTGCTCTCTGGCTGGATTTTTTTCAACATTGTTATTTTGATGGTGTCTTGTGGAAGATTGCGCAAATCCATATCTCATCATTATTATCATATCAATAAACATAAGCGCTCGCTCATTATGATAAAGCGGCATGATAAGTTAGGCGACTCACCTTCACTTGACATTGCAATTGATATAGATGATATTCCGATAAAGTGTAATGACGATGAAAATAGTTCTTCCAAAAACATGATAAGAAAAGAAAGCACCATAAAAGACATGCTAACTTTACCTAGTATAACTACAACGGCGGTCATGTCGTGTATCAACGGGACCATCATGGACAATTCGCGTAGCAGTGCATTTCACTCGAGTGTACATGCTATTCTGAAAGATAGTAGAATATCCCAACCTTTTGATTGTTTTCGTCAGATGTCTTCTACAAGAGATAATTTTTAGATATATTGTGTGAAAAACTATATAAGGGCTGTTTTCATAATGTAAAAACACAACACAAAAAAAACATGTTTGGCGGAAACTGGACGCTGCAACCTCAAACATCTCCCTTGTTTGTCTTGCCCGGCTACAATGAAACTATGTTTTGGCCACTGACTACTGGGTTGTCTCGACCCAACACAGGAAATGTACCACCAAACTTATCTTCTTCGTTGTGGTGGCCGTTTGCATCTTCATGGGAATCCCCATCTTCATTAATCTTGGATGGATTTGCAAATTCATCAAATAATAACAAGTTGGCCAGTGATAAGATCGTAGGTCAGCAGTCTTACACCTACAAGTTCGATGTGCCAGGATTTCGACCAGGAGAAGTCGACATCAAACTTGATAGGGAGAACAATAAACTTGTGATTGAAGGAAAGCATAAGCAACAATACACATACCCCCATGAAAACAAAAGCAGTTCAGAACCCGGATCATACTCATATAGCCTATGTTCATCAGGCGAATTTTACCAGTCTGTGACGCTTGATAAAGATACTATCAATGATCCTGCACGTGTCAATGCACGCATAGAAGATGGTGTATTGACTGTGGTTCTTCCACGCGTACCTCCTCCGTCACAACCACCACCACCTCCACCGGCCCCAAGCAAAAACATAGTAAATAGTGATGAGCCCAATAATGGTCTTGCGGGAGTAGCTAACAAGAAAATGCATAGAATTCCTATCTTTACAGGACCCAACAACACAAAGCAGCAAACAAAGACAGTCCCTACAAGAGGTCCTCAAGGACCCCAAACTCATGCCTTTTTCTGGTAGTCTTATTTCTTGTTGCAGCATGACTTTTCACACCACTTTGATATTTTTTCTACATCGTACAACTCTATATCATTATTGTACAAGCATGGTATATCTTTTTTGCTTGAGAAGCAGAAATGTAAAGCAACATTAGACAAGTGCATAGACGTCTGGATGTCGTCCCAGTCATTTTTGATAATCATGTTTTTTAAGTGGATATACGGATGATATGTCATGATATTTGGTCCTGGTTCTCGTATATAGTCCATATCGAGTTGAAACATGAATATGGTATACCAAGGTTGTAAATGCGCGTGCTCACGCCAATTATCCTGCCACCGCCGCACATTCTCTGGATCTATGTACACGCGATGAAATCTCTCACTGGGCAAGAAATCCATCAAAACATTATTGACACGGTATTGAACACACTTGACCATGGTATCATATGCCTTTGTAAGCGAGTCATATATCCCTACAGTGCGGTTTTGCTGTCGTACTGCACATTCTTGCAATTGGTAGATGTACATATTTTTTATGGGTATGTATATGTATGTACATATTTGGTGATCAAATTTTGCCGCAATGCTTTTCGAGACTGATCAAACGGTCATGAAGCACGTGGAAAGCCTCGGCTAAAAGAGCAACCATATTGCCATAAGTTACACTGTACAGATCAGTCGTCTCGCTGTAAGTAACACACTCAGGTACAACATCTTTGAGCTCTTGTGCAATGAAACCGATATGGTATTTCTCTCGACCTTTCTTGGAAGACATGTCAGGACGTGTGTATTTCTTACCATGTACACCCATCATACGTTGCATAACATTGTCTATGGGTTGAATATCACTTTTAATGCGCCGATCAGATGATGCCTCGACATCTCCGCTGGCATGAATAGTACCATCAACATCTAATTCAGAATCAGGAAAAACTTTTCTAACACCCAGCTTATCCCCGGTCCAAGTGAAATCACCCGAAGCATATATGGATCCATTTACGTCTAATGTACTACTTGGAGAAGTGTGTCCTATAGCCAACCGGTTATTTGAAACATCATATGACAAATGTGCAGTATCTGTCACTGAACTCGTACCATTTCCGATGAGCACCCTTTCATTTGTAAGACTGTTACGTCCAGTACCACCATGTTCTACATCTAGCGTACCCAATGACACCTTATCAACATCTAAATTACTCAAATTTGATCCATCCGCATTAATACCTTCAAGTACACGTAGCTCGCCTTCAATACGTGTGTGTTGAGAAACACGCATATCACCTCCTACGTCAAGCTGATATTGTGGATCAGTTTGGCTTCCTATACCTATTTTATTGTTCTCTTGAACAAGCTGAGATGGTCGTAAATCGTTTTGACCGGTGATTTCAAAATCATCTGAAAGAGTCAATTTTCCATTTCCGTGTATAGTGATATCAGATTCGAACCTTACATCATGTGTGACACGCATATCACCACTAACATCCAGTGTATAATCAGGAGAGGTGTGTCCCACAGCTAATCGTGAGTTTTGCACATCAAATGCCAGATCTGCATCTTGAATTATATTACCGTTACCATTTCCGATGAGAACTCTATCATGTGTGAGGAAATCGTGTCCTGTACCACCATATTGCGTATCAAGTATACCATGTGACACCTCATCCATGTCTAAGTTGCTGAGATTTGAACCGTCACCCGAAAATCCGTTATAGGCTTCTACTTTTCCATCTATGTACGCATTTTCTTCTATGTGAACGTTTGATCTTACTTTGAAATTTGTATGCACAACGCCTTTGTAGTCAAGTTGGTTTGGCATTAAAAAATGGACCGCCACAATGTATTCTTATAGTTTGATGACAAAAAATGAGCATGCATTGCAAAAGAAAAAAAATAAAAAAACATTATATCAAGACATGCAACTTGATAGTGAAACCAACAGTCCTATCATACAGCTTTTTGACATTTCAGATTTTAGAGGTGGACGCATGGTATTTAACGGCGGGTTTTTTATACCACCATCTTTGATACAACGTTATAAAACCCCTGATATCATGTATTGTGTTTACCGTACCACGCCTTCTTTGCCCGAATGGTTTGATTCTACAATCCGTATCACATCTGTTTTAGATAATAGCATTAACAAAAACAAAAAGGTTGAATGGAAACCTCAAATAAAATCAGATGTTTTATTAGTAGAGCATGGCGAAGACCCGCGGGTTTTGCCTTTGACAAACAGACACTTTTTGATCACTTATACAGATGTCACAGATACAACAAATACACGTGCATTGATCAAAGGAAGAATTATTCTTGCTGACTATGATGAAAATGATTTTAAAACCGCAAAAAAACTGACTTTTGATTTGAATGCATCGTCACAAAACAAACAAAAAAACTGGAACTTTTTCATAGATCCATTTACGCAGCATATATTGGTTATTTATCGAGTGATGCCTTTTGAAGTTTATGACATGGGCCACATAAATCAAGTCTTGTTTGGTTTGTCACATGACTTTTATGAAAAAGAGGGTCACGACATGGAATGTCTTGTCCGCACACGTCTTTTAAACAGGCAATTTTGGAGACATCCTCTGTCAGATATACTTGTTTTACGAGGTGGTACAAATCCTGTTTACATTTCTCGAGGTATATTTTACCTTTTTGTACATTCTACCACTTACCGCATGTTTTGTCTCGTTATGGAAGGGGATCCAAAAAAGAACAAGTGGTCTATTTCTAAAGTATCCAATCGTCCTATTGTATATCACAACACTAAACAAGATAACGGTCAACAAGTACATTTTCCGGGTGGGGCTGTATACGACCATACAACTGGCACATTTCATATTTGTATGGGACTACAAGATCAACATTTGGGTTATGTGACTGTCAAAAAAAAGTGGATTGATGAACATCTTGTCGATGTCTAAAGCAATTGACGCTCCATTATTATGTCTTTGTTTTGCTGTGAAGTAGATGCTGATGATACATTGATGTTGCTATCAACGTTACTTCCCACATTACTTCCGACATCAATACCCAAATATCTATAGAGCATATTTGAATTCATAAGACCACTTTCAAATCCCATAGAGATAATTTTTTCAAAATCTTCTTGAGGAATATCAAACGTATATCCAACGATACCCTTGTTGATGGTGTACCACTCCGCCACTTGCTCTTTAATCTTGTCCCATGCAAACACGGCAATATCTTCTTCACTCAAACTATTTTCAAGCTCTGAAAAAGGCATTTTACCTTCAAAGTAGCGAGATGTTTTGTTGCGTGTATGGGTGACCACGAATCCGACTTTGTACTCGCGAGGTGTGTCTTTGGGAAATAATTCAAATCTAGAAACACGTACCTTGATATTTAGAGCAGAATTAAAACTCATAGTGGTGTTTGTTTGGTTATTTTATAATAATACTACAAAATATTGTATTTGTTTTTTAGTTCATGAAAGACAGATGTCCGATATTCTTACCACAGCAAGCACAAGAAACATCTAGTTGAATCCATTTTTCAGAAGCCGTATCCTTGGTGTAATACACGGCAAGTCGGCATTGGTTGCTTTCTATGTTTTGCCAGTCGCAGCACACCATATCTTGACAGTGGTCAAACTCAAATACCAGGTCAAATGCACCTTCACGGACCTGGCTCTCGAAAAAGAAGTCGTAATGTTCACTCTCCACATTATCAAACTCTTGGTTGGGGTAAATATCCATGCACCTTACCTTGCCCAAAAACGGACGTAGAGATATTATACTCTCTTTTTCCATTTCATCTCCTTCATTGTTGCCATAACCAATACCAATACGTCCGTGCTTATACATGCGTCGAGTCAATTGTCGCACTAAATCCTTCATACTATGTAGCCATGTTTGACATGAGTATGAAATATCATCTTTACTTTTGTTTATGCGTGAAAGCCAATATCCCAGACTGTATGACACAAACAATTCTTCCCCTTGAACAATATCGCGTGTGGTGACGATGACGACACGCTTGACGTACTGTTGTGTCTCCTTGTCGATCATGTCCACTTCTTTAAAGCAGGTGTTGATGTCTAATCCTGTTGCATTTTCATGAATACTATCATTTAGCATATGCCCCAATCCTCGTAGCACCCACCATTGCCAAGATGCTACATCATATTGCCAAAGTCCATCAATATTGTGTTCACTGTCGTCAAACTCATACACATAATCGTGGTTTTCATGCTTACGATTCATTTTCTGCTCAGGTGTGTAGACATGGCCAGCATAAAATGTCACAGGCGTTCCTTCCGGAATGTCACGTGCAGCAAACACACCATAGCCTATGTTGCCGTTTTGGCAACAAAGAGGAGATAAATCCCTGTAAACATACGAGTATGGATTCTTCTTGCCCTCGTACTGTTGGAGTATTAAATCAGACAAGTCTACATTCATAAGTGCACCTTGATTAAAATGCTTAAACTTACCAGCATCTGAGAAAATATAGGACGCTGCACGCTTTTGAGATAGCATTTCACTCTGTGTTAATATAATGTTTGTGTTTATCATATAACACATCAAATTTTTATGATTTATAAAAATTTCATTTTGAAATTTGATATCAAAAATATGTTTGATATCTAAATAAAAACAAACAAAATGATATCCATGTATCGACAAACACAAAAAAACACAATTGCACCAAAACACATCCATAATAGAAAACCGCTTCTTTTGCAATTACATGTACCACACCGTTTATACAAAATACATCCATGTACTAGCATAAATTCACCATTACAATGCATATGGATGTCACCATCAATGTCTTCATCACCCTCTGTCTTATTTCCGAGTCACACAAATTTATCACCGCTCATTCCCATCCCTGATATCATTATTTCGGGTATTTTCATGTCTGCATGTATAGTAATTATCATTGCCGCTTTCATACAAGATGATGATGACCACGATGATGATGACGGTGATGGATTATACGCACCTATTTGCATTGACAGCTCTTTCTAGATCATTTACACGCTTTTTCAGTTCTTGGTTTTGGCCTGACAAATCTTTTATTGATTCGACGCATAGTGCAATGAGGTTAATGTAGTTAAGAGAGTACTCATCCTTTGTATTGTTGTAGTTGACAGCTTCAGGAATTATTTGTTTAACGTCTTGTGCAATAAAACCCATGAATATTTTATCTTTGTTTTCAACATCCTTTCTGTTGTAAGAAACCCCTTCTAGAGACTCTGTCTTTGAAAGAGCGTTTTTGATAGGCTGAATATTTTCTTTTTGCCTTCTATCTGATAGCAAAAAGAATTCATCTCTCACTTTAACTGATCCGTTAACATCTAACTCGACATCGTCATCCGGATTTTGGGTATTGATGCCCACCCTATTCATGATGTAACTGTTTCCGTTGACATATGTGTTACCTTCAACATGTATTTTTTCATTAGGCGACTCTTCTGAACCTAATCCCACACCCAACCTCGCACCCTCTCGAAGGATTACATCTTGGCTGGTAAACATAGTTTGGTTGGTATTTATGGGACGCGCCAGGTCAATCATTCCATCTTTGATCAGTATGCCTGTAGCGTTTTCATCATCGCGTGACCCCAAAAAGATGTTTCCTTTGCTGGGCGTCAGCAATATCAAATCACCTTTTTTGCTTCCGGGGAAGACATCGTCATTTTGCTTAGCAGAAGTAAACTGCAGACTCTGTACCATGTGAGTTTTTTTTCTCTTTACTATGGAAAAAGAATAAAATGTCCATGTACATGACCACCTAGTGAATTATATTCATAATCATGACAACTTGTGTTTACACTGAATGTCAAAATAGGAGAGATAGCTATTCGTACTCTTCTCTTTGTTTATCAACACAAGATAAAAGTACTTGATAAGATAGTATTATTAGTAATAAGGTGAAAACCAAGCCTCACGGTACCCTACAGACTGGATTTCATATTGACTCCTTCTTTTCTCGGCTTTTTTTTAGTTAGTCTCTTTGCATTGGAAGTTTGAGGTAAACATTGTTCGGACTCATCCACCGTATTTGTGTATTGGACTATGCCGTAGCTATTGGGACGCACAAAAGGGACAATATTCATTTTGACATGATCATCATTAGACTTTAGATATCTATTCCAGTGCTTTTTGATGCATGTTACGAGGTATTGAAAATATACTCGTAGTGTACAAATATTAGATGTAATGCAGCGTTTTTTTCCCTTTACGTATTCATCCATGAATGATAAAACATGGTTACTGTATCGCTCGATTTTTGTGTAACAATTTACATGTTTAGCCAATTGATCATTGTTGATAAACTGGATGATTTCCACCGCAAATGCTATGAAGCGAGCATTAAACCTTTTAATACATGGTTTTATAAAGGTATCCAGAAAAGCGCTCATAGTTGTGATTTCTGATGCACTCAAAGTGACAGAGTGAGATGATAATAGCCACAAACGTAATGTTTCAAATGTTTTCCACAACCCTTGTGCACCTGTGACAGGAAGTTTTTTGTCGTATACTGCACATTTGTGTTTGAAATTTTTGGATTCTTCAGCAGCAAGATGCCTAGTCATGTTCCAGACCCTATTTATTATTTAGTTTCATAAAATTTCTCTTGTTAATAGAAATGGTCCGGAGAAGACGATGGAGCAGAGGTATTAAAAAGCGCCAAAGAGGATCAAATGTGATTAGAAACAGCAGACAACATGATGAACAAATAAGAGCATCATCACCTATGAACGCACAAGACCATGCTCAGCAAATCACTACCACAGCAAGTGATGAAGCCACAAATGCCACATCATCATCTATAAACACACAAAACCCTGCTCAGCAAATCAGTACCAAAGCAAGTGATGAAGCCACAAATGCCACATCAACACCTATAAACACACAAAACCCTGCTCAGCAAATCAGTACCGCAGCAAGCAATGAAGCCACAAATGCCACATCATCACCTATGGACGCACAAGATCCTGCGCAACAAATGAGTACCGCATCAAGTGATGAAGCCACAAATGCCACATCATCACCTATAAACACACAAGACCCTGCGGAGCAAATGAGTACTGCATCAAGTGATGAAGAAGCAAACCCAGCATTTCATAGTGACACCATTAATAAAGTTCAAGATACTCCTAGTAACTCAAATCGTCAAAAATCAAGAATCAGAAAAGGTAACAAGATAAATTTGGATGATTTGGCAGAAAATATAGATTTTCAACCTAGCATTACACCTCCGTTTGAGCTTCAACATCCCGACCCTGAACTTTTGAAAAAACTACCACGGGTACCCAAGTGGTTGATCCAATGGTGTGTTTTGAAGTCTACCAAATGTAATTCGTGCTTTGAGAAACTTGAAGCATATAACAGATTTGAAGCAGCGGAGGAAGCACGACAATCTCAGCTACAGAGAATAGAAAAGCAAAACAAGGCCATTAAAGCGCGCAATGACCTCATGCGTCAGAAAGTCGATTTAGCCGAGGCACATGTAGATATGCAGCAAGCAAAAGTGGATCGAATCAAAATAGAAAACGAGCTTCAACGCCGCACACCCTATTTGCTTGGCGAAGGTGATCAAAGTGACAGAGATAGAAGAACATCTTCTTGGAAGTCAATATTCGAGCGTCCTTTATTCCGTGCATTTGAAAAGTAAAAAACAATATAAGTCTGTTTTATGTAGAATAAAATACCTCACACCGCACGCATTCTCCCCAAATCAAATATGTCGCAGCTTAAAACCGAGTCATACGTGTTTCAGTCGGATATAAATCAACTCATGTCCCTGATCATTAATTCCTTTTATCAAAACAAAGATGTATGTTTCCGAGAACTAATTTCGAACGCTTCGGATGCCAACGACAAACACCGACACAATGTGCTAGCTGCAGGTTCATCTCTGGACATGTCTTCTTTGGACATCAAGGTGATCCCTGATAAGGTACGAAAGACGTTGTCCATTATCGATTCGGGTATTGGTATGTCCAAAGATGACTTGATCACTTGTTTGGGCACGATTGCCAAATCAGGCACCAAGGAATTTGTGCAGTCTGTTATGCAGAAAAAAGGCACCAACCAAGAGTCTAAATTGGACCAGATCGGACAATTTGGTGTCGGATTTTATTCGGCGTATCTCATCGCAGACAAAGTTACAGTTGTCACCAAAAAGGATGGTCATGGATCATATATGTGGGAGTCAGATGCATCAGGCGGCTTCACTATCACGCCATTGGAAGGCAATGAAGCATATTCCACAAAGAGAGGTACACAAGTCATTCTGCATCTCAAGACCGATCAGGAAAGTTTTCTAGATCCCAAGTTTCTCGAGGATCTCATCAAAAAGCACAGCGAGTTTGTGTCATTTCCCATTTTTCTAATGGTCGAAAAAGAAGTAGAGGTAGATGCTGTTGATGATAAAGAAGGCGATGTTGAACAAGTAGAAGAAGATAATGATAAAAAGAAACACACTAAAAAGGTATCTGAATTGGAACATGTGAATAAGCAGCGTCCCATCTGGACGCTACCGCCACAGGATGTGACAGACGAACAATACAAGGATCTGTATAGAAGTTTGACCCAAGATTGGAACGAGCCCATCTCTCACAAACACTTTAGCGTAGAAGGCAGCGTGGATATGAAAGCTATCCTGTATTTGCCCAAGCATAGTCAGGTGGATATGCACGAAGCCATGAATAATCCGCGTAATATCAATCTTTACGTCAAAAAGGTGTTCATCACCAATGATGCAAGACAGATTTTACCATCTTACTTGTCTTTCGTGCGAGGTATTGTTGATTGTGAGGATCTTCCGCTTAACATCTCGCGTGAGTTTCTTCAAAGCAACAAGGTGATTCAGAGCGTGCGTAAAAATTTGGTCAAAAAGACCATCGAGATGATGCAAGAGCTTGCTGAGGGTCGTCCTCAGGATTACATCACGTTTTATAACGAGTTTTCTAAGTACATCAAGCATGGTGTATTTGAAGACAATGCCAACCGTGAAAAGCTTGAGGCTCTCTTGCGTTTCCGGTCAACCCGCAGCATTGACAGTGACAATGACGAGTGGCGTACACTAGATAGCTATGTGCAGGACATGAAGCCCGAACAAACAGGTATCTTTTATATGAGCGGCGAGTCCGAGGACGCTTTACGCGCATCTCCTCTTCTTGAACACCTGACCAAGGACAAGAAATGCGAAGTTTTGCTCATGACCGAATCGATCGATGAGTATGCCATGCAACGCATGACCGAGTTCCGCGGCAAAAAGTTTGTATGCGTCACCAAAAACGTTGACTTGTTTGAAGAGTCCGAAGAAGTCAAGAAGAACAAACAGGATATGAAGAAGGAGTACGAAGGTTTTTGCGAGTTTGTCAAAAAGTCTCTAGAGAGCCAAGATAATGTGACTAAGGTAGAGGTTTCAGATCGTGTGAGCAAAAATGAGCCCTGTGTCGTGACATCAGATGCGTTTGGTATCACTGCCAACGTAGAACGTCTGTTGAAGGCTCAGTCTCCTGCCAGAGATGGATATTTCGCGCAAATGTCCAGAAAAAATTTGCTTATCAATCCTCACCACAGTCTTATTAAAGAACTGTACAAACAGTATGAGACTGATTCAAGCAAAGTGAACACAGACTTGATAAAGATGGTATATAGCAGTTCTATGTTGGCCAGCGGATATCCAGTGCCGCGGCCGCGTGAGTTTACACAACGTGTGTATCGCATTGTCCAGGCAGGTCTTGGATTAGGATCCGATGAGGATGAAAATTCCGAGATGGTAGAAGATTTGAATGTTTCCGAAGCCATGAGCACTCAGTGCAAGCTCGAAGAAGTCGACTAATTATGTGTAAATTCAAGCAGCTTATATCAAGAATAGAACAAGCATATCTGTGAATATTTTTTTTGAGTGTATTCAAGATGACACAGCTTTTTCATCTTCCACATGTCATTCTTGTAAACATAAGGTGATGGAGTGCGCACGCGTGATATAAGAAGTGTCCTGTCCTTACAGTCCTTTTCAAATTCCGTGTGGGACAGTATATTTTTTTTCTAATTACATGTTGAAAAATGTTTACGTGTAAATATGATGCTTCTATCATCAAAAACCTTATATTTTTATATTCGATGCAAATGAAACAAAACTATGTCAATTACATTCCTTTTTTCCGTGGTGTGCGGCGGAACCGCACCCATGGCGCGCGGCGGAACGCGCTCTAAGCAGTATGATGAACTCGAACAACGTCAATATCGTCGACATGTGCGAGAAGTTGACTGTGATATCCTTGTCCCCAGTAAATATTGCTTATCGGGACCCAAGGACCACGGACAGATTTATCCGTTTGCTTAGATTTATCATCATCTAAAAGAAAACACTGATAGTTTACAAAGTGTTTCATATCCTCATATGAAAATAGCTTGAAACACAACTTTCCAGTTCCCATGGGATCAGATGCGTCATCTATGATTCTTTCTGTGCCGACGAGTCCCATGAGGTTCTCTGCGGCACGTGGATTGTATGTCACGAGCGTCTCATTGGTGCGCGACAAAACAATCATTTTTATGATAATGTATCATCATAATGTCTTATATAGTTTTTGCACAGGATGTACATCATAATGTGTGAAATTTTTCGTAAACTGTCAATTATCAAATGGTACACATGTCATCTTCCTCGTGGCGCGCGGCGAAACGTGCAATCAGTATAAAGCAGATTCCCATTTACTAGCGGCGTATATTTCATTGTTCTCGATACAAAACCGTATTGCTAAAATACAGCGACTGAAAAGGAAGAGATCGAGTAATGAAAAGTCGTGCTATACAATTGTAAAGAAATAATTCAATCTATAGGGTAGCCTTGAAACAGGGAAGTCTGTTCCAAAAACAGCGGTCAAGATGAATGCTGTGTGAAATGGCAGCATAAGATGCCTAGTCAAGTTTTCTCATAACTGTGTCTGCTCTTTCTTTATAGAGTGGAACATTCTTCATCACATGGAGTGTATTGAAGTTGCTTGTTTAGCAATTTCTTCATGATG
>LFCJ01001720.1_pt1 | contig 15514 bp, 19 predicted proteins | sample 643141 | NCBI WGS metagenome assembly LFCJ01 (sample SAMN03766243, study PRJNA286221) | soda lake metagenome | biome: soda lake; feature: Kulunda steppe; material: water; isolation source: sample B1-Br-g2 brine of Lake Bitter-1 | place: Russia: Kulunda steppe | collected 2010-07 | reverse complement strand
AGGGTCATCACTTGGGAGTGAGGGAGGGTCTGATTCCCCAAGGGCAGCAGCATCAGGCAGCAGGCAGCAGCAGCAACGGGCAAACAAGAGGCATCAGCTTCAAACGCCAGGCGACGCTGCCGCCAGGTTAGCTGCGGATTGACGACATGAAGAAGAAGCGCGAGCTGGCAAAGGAGCATCATGCGATCCTGTACAAGATCCTGTACAAGATCTCCCTCCCCCTCAAGCTCATTGAAGACCCGGACCTCAAGAAATGCTTTTCCCTGCTTGGAGTGGAGCTACCAACACAGTGAGTTTGGGGTCTGCAAATGTTTTTTTGAGGAAACCCTGCAGATTTCCTGAGCAGATTGTTTTGTGTCAGGACAACGAGGAAGGAAACATTGCCTCCTTTGTCTGCAGCAAGACCATCTCGAGATCCATGCTGCACAGACATGTGTGGCGACTGAGAAACTGGTGGGTGCTTGGAACTGCAGGCAGTGTACGTAACGTACATGTGCATGTGCATGTGTGTTCTTGCATGGCGGCATGCGTATAACAAGTGAAAGGGTGCAAGTTTGCATAACTTTAGCTAATGGCTTTAGCTTTGCCTGTGTGAGCTCTGTGCGCATAAGGAGGGTGTTGTGTGGCGTATGCAGGCGTGCCAAGCTGACGCCCTTTGACAAAACCTGTTTGACAAAACCTTTTGAGTGAGATGGCTGTTGGGCTCCTCCCCAAAGCAGATGGCAGCTTGCCACCCATCCTGTCAACTTCTGGCGCTTGTGGGCAAAGTGGAGCTTCCCAGCTTTGGCAGGAGTAGCAGTGCGCTTGCCATGCATGCACTCAGCCTGTGCCAGCGAGCACAGCTGGTCAGCTTGGGGGCTGATGTACAGAAAGCTTTGATCCAGGCTCACTCTGGAGCGTGCAAGGAAGCTAATCTACGTTCGTTGTAACAGCAGGCAGTGCAGCAAGAGTGCAGAGGCAGACCTGGCAAGCAGCCTGAGCTCTCTGAGGAGGACAACCAGGAGGCAGCGTGAACGAAATTTGGAATTTCAGATTGAGCAGTGATGTGTTGTGGGGACGCTTGGGGGATGGGCGGGCGGGGTTGCTGACCAGCTGTTCAGATTTCACCTGACTCAGTCCGGCCTCCAGGAGGGCCGGTCCAACTAAAAGAACTTGTTTTTAACATTATCAAACCTATATGAAAAGTTTCAGGACGTTTGAGTGCGTCTGTGAAAAGCAATTTTCTGACGATAATGCACCACCGAGGCCCTCTCCACATAGGCCGAGGCTCTGCAGAGGCTCTACGAGCCTCTTTGGGATTCTGAGACACCCTATTTACCCATCCTTAATTGGTAGTGATTTGGAGGTGAATAGGCTCTGGCTGGGTCATTGTGAGTGTTATTATGTGTGCTGGCTATGCCACGCAAACCATGGGCTGAATCGGAGGCAGCACACATCCCCAGGCCACATTGGCCATCCGTCTCAGCCCAAACTCCACCAATTGCCTTGTTTAATGAAATTGCTAGGAAGTGTATTCAAAAAGGAGCATGTCATAATCTTTGGTCTGCTGTTCCCCTCTGCATCGCTCCTGAATCAAATTTAGTGCAAATTATGGGTTTGATGACACCTGATTCTGCCCAGCACAGCCAATGCCAATAAAAACAAATACAGACTTCATCTGAAAGAAATTACGAAAAAATTAAATTCCTATGAAATAGTTTAGAATCAGTACCAGCATAACATTGGAAATAAAGTAATCTAACCCTTAATCTGATTCAGAGGAGTTTCACACCTATCTGCTTCCCAATCCCTATATCCTTATGCACAATGCAGAGGGTACCTTGCCTGACTTGGCATGACATCCAAATCCTCTTGAAATAATGCTCACGAAGTCATGCCCAGACACATCTCAAGATGAAGTTTGATTTGTAAATTCAACAAATTTATAAAATCACTCACCGGTTTCACCATGCGATATTGCATCACGAACATAGGCACAAAAACTCCACAATCTACGATGCGCTTCAGCAGGCTCCTGCAATTGATATTCGTTGCTTTAAGTTTTAACGTCTGTAAAGACCAGGTTTGCCTGACCTGTACAGTGTGAGAGAATAAAGCCATTGACTTTGCTTCCTGATTCTCTCTAATAGAAGCACGTTCGTTTGAAAACATCTCCGGCTTCATAGAGTGACTCCTACTTCAAAGCCTGTCTTCTGTATGCAAAAGTGCAGTAGCTTCACCTAATTGCTGTACACACTTTTTTAAAATGCCTAGAGCAGAACTGAATCGTTTTTGTTGCATACAACCTCTCCAATTAGCAGAAAATGATTTAAGGTTCCGACTACAGAGTACGCCATCTCAAAGTTGGTACTGGAGCATCAAGAGCAATAATGCAATACTATTTCAGTAAACTGATGCACACCTGCTGTGGTTGACAACTCCTAGTCTAGCTTGTGCCCTTTCGCTGATCCTTGAGAAGCAGGGAAGCTGGTGGTGATCACCAACAAGGACCAGGCTTGTCACTGGACTGTATGAGAGCAGGAGTGGCATTTGGTACTCTGCAGGAAGAGGAGTGTAAAAACGTGTGTGCTTCTCAGTGCTGCTGGACACAAGCAGAGTGGATGTTGCAGTGCAAGTATCTGATGTACATTGCAGTGCTTTGATTAAGGTTTTGGGGGGTGTCGCCAAATGGCGACACAGGTTGCTTTTGCTGAGATTGTGTGTTGCCACAGCGATCCTACCAGAAAAAAAACTGCCAAATTTTTGGCAGATTGACCTTACAAATGTGTATAATACAATTGAATTAATACAATTCACTTTTTATACAAATGAGCACCCCTCTTTCCCTCCTTTCTCAGTTTTGCTTCAAGTCAGATGTCAGGTCTAGTCGCTGTCACTATCTGCCACCTCAATGATTTTTGGCTGCTGCTGCTGCTGCTGTTGCTGGGCACACGCTGCGTGCGCAGTGCCCAGCATGCTGGGCAGCGCTTCTTTGCTGCAAAACACAAGTCGCATGCCTTGAGGAAGGGAAAGTCCATGAACCCCCACATTCGCTGGGTTGCCAGTACTAGGCAGGCATTCAGGTATAGTGCTTGCAGGCAGTTGTGGTGCTCATCCTTGATGAAGGCAAGCTTTCTGAACGGGCGCTCCTCCTCCACTGAGCCAGGCACTTGCATCAAAAAGCCTGCCATGACCACCCACTTGCTGACTGGGAGTGCTGCAGCTAGGGCCTCAGGAAGCGCAGGAGGGACAACTAGGGACGCATAAGGCACTGCAGCAGGGGGTGCTACAGTAGGGGGTGCCACAGTAAGGGGTGCTGCAGCAGAGGGCGCTGTAGCAAGTTGTGCAGGGAGGGGTAATGGAGGGGCTGTTGCTGCTGCTGGCACTGCTGCTGCTGGTGCTGGTGCTTGTGGTGGTGGTGGTGGTGCTGACATGTCTTGGAGAGGGAAGGATGAGGAAGTGGGGGACCAGGGGGATTTGGGTTTTCAGTTGTCCTTGGGGCCCTTGGGCCTCCAAAGTGCGTTTATGCGCAGTTGCATACAACAATATAAATTAATACGTAAGAAATTGGCGACGCGGGGTGGTCTACGAGCATTCCCCGTGTCGACAATTGGCGACACAGGGTGCTCTGCAACGCCCTGCCTCGCAGTGTCGCCACACAAGTGACCAAACTGCGACCATTTGGCAACGCGTCTTACTTAATTGAAGCACTGGTAATTTCAGTGATGCATGTTATAGGAGTGCATCAAGCAAGTTCAGCCCAGCCAGGCCCCGGGGATGTTGACTAAGCTTTGGCCTGCGTGAAAAACTGGTCAGTGTTGACCAGCAATTTCACTGCTTCCCCTTCCAGGCGTTCGGAAAGATATAAATCTATTTCCGGGCTGCAAAACTGAAGTAAGAAAACGACAAAGACAGAGCAAGGAAGAGGGAGAGGAAGAGGTAAGGGGCCCCTGCCTAATCTGCCTCCCCCAGGGATTCCATTGACTTCCCTCTGTTAGTTATCCAATGAGGAGGGCAGGGAATGCTGCAGCATGGTCTGGCTTGACAATCATCAATTCTGTTTGCGTAGGGGCCTCCTCCTCACAGGGGCCGCAGCCTTTTCCACCCAGCACCCAGCTTCCAGCCCCTTTTCCTCCTAACCATCCCACAGACCCTTAATCTTGCCCAGTGCCCTGGACCCCAGAGTGGCTGCTACAGCATCCAAATCCCATTTCAGGAAATCGCTGGAGGATTTGTTCCTTTCTGATTGTACCCGTGCTGAGATTTGAAAGGGTTTGCAAGCCAAGCCGGCCCGTCTCATTTGCAATTGGCCTGATGGGGTAGGGCCTTATCATTGCTTCTGGCTGATTGGACCCTCATGGGGTTTGCCATACCCTCCCCCGCTCCCGCTCTGACTTCTGCCCGATTAGAAAGATGGCAAAGAATCTTACTGCTTTTATGCGTGGTTTAGCAATGGTGACAAGAACGAGATGAATGAAGAGGCAAATGATTTGTTTGGGGGTACTGCTGAAGGTGCTGGTGCGGAGGAGGGGAGAATGGACGAGGCATGCACAGCAGAGGAATTGAACAATCTGTGTGGTGGGATTGTTATGTAAATAAATGTGATGAATGATCCCACCCATCCTTCCCCAGTAAATATCCTGTGAAGTCTAAATCAACGGCTGTCATACAGGCTTTTGCACGTTAATATGATCAAATCAATACAGTCGTCCCCACCACTGGCTCACCCCTTCCTTAGGCGGCAAAGGTGGCCAAATAGGGTCCTCAAGGCATAACTTTGCAGCCACCACACCGTTTCCCGACCTGAGCACACCTTTGGATAGTTTGGAGGATTTATTCCTTTCTGATGGTACGCTTGAAGCGAAAATTGGTGCGGTGGGTGGAAGGGAAGGTCGGAAAAACGGAATGCAAGGCTCTCACATTGCACACCAATTCCCGCACACAGCCCCAAACTCCGAGCTTGACACGCCTGCATATATATATAAAATTGCCCCGCATCTACTGTGTGGATTTGGGCGTGGTGAGCTCTGCCACTGAGCCGTGCGCTCAGGAGAGGCAAATTATAATGTAACATTTTGGCCCGCTGCTTTCCACCCACACTTTCAATTGGCCTAAATCCTGGTCCACTATATACCTCTTTCCCCCCAGCAAACCTCAGGCTTGGTCCAGCTTGAAAGCATGTAGAGGTTGCGGAGTATCGCATCTCCTGTGCTGGCACCCACATCCGGTTGAGACAGGGTCACCCACGGAACACTCCTTCTCGACCCCCTCCCCCAAATCCGACTTCGCAGCATCAAATCATTGTGCAAGAGCAGCTAGAGTTCTGGAAAGCGGCAGGATTGGAGCAAGTTTGGGGATACCATTTTCCTGCCAAAAGGGTGCAAAATGGCGCCAGAATGGCCAATGGCGCACACGCTGCGCCCCCACCTCGCATTTTCTCACACAGCCTGAATGTTTCATTACGACATATGTACATGTTGTGCATGGTTGGGTCTGGAAATGGGGCCAGCAATTGGGCGGAAAAGCTAATTTGTCATATTTAGGGGGGTCCAGTGGTGGGGACGACCATACTCAAGCTAGAGATAATGCTTTTTATAAATTACTATTGCATACCATGCTCCTAGTTGCAGCAGCCATGCACCAAACTTAAGCCTGTTGGAAAGTGTAATCAACTCAACCTTGAAAATGAACACATCCATCTGACCAAGGAAACACCAAGTCATGGCAACCACATTGAAGGCAAGGTTCCAAGAACTTGTTATCCTTTTCATTTAAACATTGGCAGCAAATCACCCTGCCAGACTCTAAGCCCCTGGCCGGCTTTTTCCCCAAGTTCAACCAGAAGTTTGACTTCTGGCACTAGGCTTCCGGGGAACCAAACATGCCACAGACACCCCTGAACTTCCCTGGATATTCATGCATAGTCATATTCACATTCATAATCATATTATTATTCATATTATCATCATTATTATTATTATTATTATCATTATTATTATTGCTATTATTGTTATTATACTACTTCTTCTACATCTGCTCCTACTCCTACTCCTACTCCTACTCCTACTACTATTCCTACTACTTTTATTATTATTTTAATTATCATTATTTTGATTATTATCAATATCATTTATATTGACATATTAAGAAGTCATCAGAGGAGCAGCAATGAGAATAAGGGTCCCTGCCCTAATAGCCTGTGATGTGCCGTAGGAACTACTTTACAGTGTACAGGTGCCTGCGGAAAACTATCCACCTGGCATGCAGCCTGCTTCATCTACGACCACAGTCCGGACATAAGGCTCCACCTGCACAGGTGCATTCAAGCAAGTGAGCTGAGGCACCTTACCCAAAGCCTGCATCTAAAAGTGCTTTCTCAGAAGTATGGCCTCCCAGGTCATGGAACTTCTTAGGATGTCTTTGCTTCTACACTTTACATGCACAGAACTATTGTCCCTCAAGCAGGGCATATGTCTGAACAGTTGGTATTTCAAAACAGCGGTGCAGAGGTAGCCATCAATGTCTCATCTTGAGACTCTTAAGGGAGGTGTTGTTGCGAGAGAATGTGTGTCATGATTCAAGTGCCAAGAATTTGCTGCTGTTATTCAAGTACTGGCTGAGCCCAGAGGCTCAGCACTTAGGGTCTACATGAAAACGGGTGTGACTTGCTGGATGTGTGCTCCAGGATTGGACTGAGTGCAATACACTAGGTCAATCATGAATGAAATTTATTCCGGAGCAATTAAGTGGTGTCAGGTTGCAACTGGTCATGTTCAACCTGAGTTTGAGCAATAATATCATGCTTCTGCAGGTCACACATTTGGGTAATTTTGAGGCAATGGTGTTAGTTAAACAAATCTGTATCATCTCAACATGAATGATGCGACCCAGTGATGTTGATGCTTTTGTGTGTGATGTTAGAATCTGTCATGGGGATATGCGTGAATTTTATCGGTGGAATTTCATTTGGCTACAATTTCAAAATGCAATGTTATGGGATATGAGAAGAGCATTGTATTTTGGCATGGTATTTTGGCATGGTATTTTGGTGTGGAATTGGAAGCCATGAACTTTCTATAAAGACTGTGTGCAAAGGCTGCTTTGCTGCATCTGTGCTTTCAAAGATTATACTGGTGCCTCAGACACTCACTAAACAACAAAATGACAGCAACATCAAGAGATACCAAGTCTAGTTCAGATTTTGCCATGATCACTAAATTTTGGGCAGAGCACAAAATTTTACGTACCAAGGCTCCGCACTGTTTGGCCTCCTTGAAGATTGTTGGCACTGAGTCAATTGTGCTCAGGTAAGCAGAAGCTTCCATGAGTACTTTCTGCTTGGTGTGGTTGAGCACATAAGGCAGTATCTGGCCACCAACAGCACATGCTAGGAAGTGGACATACGCTGGCAGATCGTCCAGCTTGAACTGCACAAAACACCGGAGTTTCAGGTTGGCCACATGTTCCAAATTAGACTGACTGCTAAGTGACGTATTATCTGGTCTAGGCTAAAAGAAAATTTGCACAAGGCTCAATGGTGACTGTTTCCAATCCACTACCAAACACCAGTGTAACTAAATATTACAAAGCATGCACACACACAGTGCATTTTAGCGCTAACTTGCAGGAATCCACAACTATGCACAAACTCATGTGAACGTGCTTTCCCCTGCGCCATACTTATGTAAAACAAATCCACACCTTCTGGACCACTGCTGCTGCTCGCAGCTTAAGGCAGCTTGCAGCCAGCAAGTGCAGACTCTTCAACAGTTTTTGATAGAGGGTCTCTGCTTCTCGTTTGTCTTGACTGTCAGGCTCACTGTGCTTCTCGTAAAGCAGCAGGAGCGTATCCCTCAGTTGCAGCAAGCCATCCTGCACACAGGCAAAAGTTTTTTCAGGTGTGTGTTTGTGTGTTTACTGTGTGTGTGCATGTGCATACAGGTGTGCTAATGTGGGCGTTTCAATGAATCACTTACACCATTTTGATCCTTTACTCCACCCTGATCTCTTGGGAGCTAATTGCACGTGCTCTGACCCACCACAGGGCCCATCCAAGAGCTGCTCCGTTCAGTGTTGTAATGGATGCTGGAGGCTTTAAGCAGCGCCCTAAGGTCATCTCTTCCGGCGGATGTCACCATCTCCAACTGCATGTCTTTTGCCTTCAGGTTGCATGCACTTCCAGTTGCCTGGTTTTTGTGTCCCAAGTTCATTGCTCCCATACTGCAGTCCCCCATCTCCTCAATCCACACTGCAGGTATTTCCTGGCCAGACTCTGAACTGTTTCCGCTGCTGCTGTCACTGCTGCTGCTGCTGCTGCTGCTGCTGCTGCTGCTGCTGCTCAAAGCATCTTGCCGGACGTTCTTCACTTGAATCTGGAAGGTTTCAGCTGCAGGTGCTAGCTTAGGAGCAAGGGTCCCCTTGCTGGGTGGTTGTATGTACAAATGCAGCAACGCCATCCATCTCAAAGCCAGGATCTTTACAGTCGCTTGGCGCCAGCACTCAGCCAGCTTGTTGCGCTCTTGAGAATCTTTTGTGCGACTCGGGTGCCTCTCAGGTAGCTGTGCACGGCTGCGGAAAAATGTGGGCTTTCTGCCCTGCCGCAGCTTGGAATCAGGCCCAAAAAGCCTGACCATCAGGCTGCAGGCAAGCAAGCCACATGCACAGCGCCCCTCTTAGATGCTAGCAATAAAGAATCAGTAATGAGCAGCCTGGTGATGGATTTACAGGCACAGGCATGCTTAGTGGGCTGGATGGACAACAAGGGAAAAGGGTTTTATTTATGCCCACAAATGACAGCTAAGGCGAAAGAGTTAAAAAATGCCCACCAGCTTTGATTATGCTCACGACCGTTAAGAAAACAGGGTTTTAAGGATTCCCACGTACAGCCACTTATGCATGCATGGTGTGTGGTGGCTGCAGGAACTGAAGAGGCAAGAAATATAATGCAGAAGCTTGCTAAGTTCAGCATGTTTGGGCAAGGAGCAGGGTTCAGGTCTAAGGGTGCATCTGTGCATTTGCTCACGTTTTCAGTGTGATAGCCCAATCCAGTGCAGGAGGAGGAAAGGACAGACAGGGAAATACATCTCTAAGTTGCATGCATGCAGAAGTTGGCCGACGAGTAGCAGCACAAGCTGCCCACCTCTTTGCAGCCTCATTGCAGTCAATGCGGCTCACATAGACACAGGTGTAATGAAGCAGGCCCAGCATGCACCTGTTTTGTGGGCGTTTGCTCTCTTGCGCAGTCCCCGCAGCTTTTGTGTAATCCATATCTTCATCATTGTTGTCTTTGCCCCCCTTCCAGAACATAGCGTCTTCATCATCGCTATCCATGTCACTGTCATTGGCTGGGGTATGCGTGGTACCCGCAATATCAAAGAGGTCGTCCACAGCAGGAGAAGACTTGCTTGCTTGCTTGGCTTTGCGGGTCTTGGCATCACATTTGGGGTCTGGGCTTGGGCACCAGTCAAAGGCTGCAATTACACCATCCTCAAAGCTTTTGTGCAGACTTTCCAGCGCCCTTAAAATCTCGTTCCATTTCAGCTGCAAGTGCAGTCCAGTCACGTGCTGGCACAATCAAGGGTTGCATTTCTAAAGAGGAACTGCAATGCCAATCTATTTGGTGTGTAATGTGTGCTGGAACCAGTCCAATTCACATGCACATATGAGTTGGGTAAACAGATTTGCCAGACTGCAGATCCCTTGCAGTGCTGCCAGCCCAGCATAGCTAGAGCAAGGCCAAATGGTACCTTGTTTCGTCTTGGAAAAAGGATATGATTGATCAAGTCCTTTAGCCTAGACAAGGGCTTACTGGATCTCCACCTAAGCATTCGTTCAAGGCATAGGATTTTGCCTGTGCCTCTCTTATGCTATGATGTTATGAAGACTATCCTGATCTCAATCCAACAATCTCGTGACGAACTTACAACTTCATTTTGTCCATGAAGCTGATGTTTTAATTGATCACCCTCTGGACCTCAAGAGCTCAATCACAAAGTCATAATGAGAAGCACTTGAAGCAATTCATGGACAACGCATGCTCAATCACTCACCATCTCAGTGTGGCCTTTAGCCCGTCGTTCCAATGTATACTTCTCAGCATCTGGACCAAGCCTTCTCTTGCCCCCAAACACCACAATACCACCAGGCAAGTCCTTGAGCTGCAAGCATGACCAAGCTGGATCAGATGGACGAGTAGGCAATTCTGAAGCAGGTGCCAGAATGCCTATTCTTCTGTTGGTATGTAACTTATGGTCCTTATGCATAACATAAGCATGGTCCTTATGCATAACATAAGCACAATACCTGGCTGAAAGGGCATGCATGTACACACGTATGCATAGGCATTACATAAGGCATATTGGTTTAATGCAGAGATTAAGCAGGCACGGATGAAATTAATTATCAATGCAGCATGAAGCTACTCATTGCAATTCAGCGACATGTCAAGAAAGTCAAAATATAAAACAATCCAGCCATCAGTATTATCTCAAAACTTAACTCAGCTTATTTACTGCTGATATGTGAGATGCACGCGCTTCATAGATTTCTTTCCAACTGCAGTGGACATGTTGTTCTCTGTCACTGACGCACCTTTTCTACCAACGCATCCACCGCCTTATTTTTTACACATGTTACCAAGGCCTGTGTGTGAGGTATCGGTTCATTGCTAAAGCCTTAATGATGAGACAAGCATCCAGCCAGCAGTGCTTTTGCGCGGTTGTTGGGGTACCCAAGCACCAGCATTGAAATGAGGCACCACCTGCACCTACCTAGCACTGAGGTCAGGGTTACACAATTGTATTATCTGTCTTTGGCAGCTCAGTAGAGGCAAACAGACTTGCAACCAAACCTTAAGAATCAGATAATCAAAGAGAGAAACACATTTCCAAACAGATGTTTAAAGTCTGAACCCTACGCCAAGCACAAGTTGAGATAAGGATGTGCAACCTTCTTAGTTTTCAAGACTGGCAGGGTTAGGCATGGGTATCAGGGCAGGGCTCACTATGCAAAAAAAAGTAGGTGGAAAAGCATGCCTGAACTATGGTCTCACTTTTTGGCCTTCTGGGACACGTTTTTGGACAATGATCTTTATTGCAGTGCTCTTTCCAGTTCCTGAGCGGAGGCAACACAAGGTTTGTGCTCATCAGAGCCTGGGCCCGTGGAATTTTCCTGGATTTGTGAAGCAAAGTCTGCTTGCGGCAGGTTGAAGAGAAAGAATGCAAGCACAAGCCACAGAGAGGAGGCAAAACCAAGATATGTGCTGCCATCTGAAGGGAGAGGGAGAGGGAGAGAAGAGGGAGAGAAGAGGGAAAGAAGAGGGAGAGGGACAAGGAAAGGGGATAGGGCTAGGCAACAGCATAGAGGGGAGAAGGGGGGAGAGGGGAAAGGACTAGGAAGAAACATAAAGGGGAGCATGTTTCATAATAAGAGAGCAAGATAAAGGGATACAGACTGCAGGTTTTTGCACCACAACAAGGCACGTTTGCTGACTGAGGCAAGTATCACAGAGTCTATTCAGCATAACTAGGATATGGAATACTTTTAATTAAAAGGGCAAACACACACGTTGGTCAGCTGATGGATAACAATTAATTAAGCTAGACGGGTCAGTAAAATTGGCCAAGGGGCAATTTTCATTAGTGCAAACTTTGTAGCAAGATTGCAGGTCGAAGTGCATCAAACTTTTTGCTTACTTAATGGTGTACACCAATGCAAACAAACTCAAGAGATGCATAATTCACTGCATTTCCTAAAATCTTCTACAAAGTACATAACCATGATTAAACAGCAACCGTAAAACAACTTAGCGAGAGCCGACATCCACGTGTCACACATGCACACTCTAGTCCACACACCTGGTGGCCCCTGGATTGCTGACAGTCCACTCGGTACATTTGCAATGACATGCTCAAAAGACCCGGCTAGACCAGAGGCCCCTGTTGCATCAGGTGCTGCATTCACGTAGAAACTGGTATTGGATTAGAGAACGTAATTCACGATTAAAATGTGAAGTTTATAGGGCCTTAAAGGTTTGAGACCAACACAGCAAAACGCCTCCATGAGGGCAGTTTAGGCTCTGCATGTAAGCTTCGGGAATTAGTATGCTATAATGATAAAATTGCATTTGATAAAATTGGTACTACAAAATATGCTATAATGACACAACTCATAATATTGATCATAAATGATATAAGGTTAATCAATCCTCGAAACGCTAAGCAAGCAAAAAAAGCAATTTCCTACATCATTTCTTCCTCACACAGACTCACCGAAAGGCTTTAGTCCCTCGTCTACAGCGAATTGCCCAGGACCAATGTGTGGATTTGTAATCTGTGTTTAGCAGCATGCAAGGGTACTAGCTCAGTGCTTAACTTTTCAGTCGGTTTCAGATGCGTGCCCATACTTTGCAAGTCAAAGGCAGGCATCCTGCAGGAATATTACTGTGCGTCAAATGTGATAAGATTGAGGTCCATGATGAAGAATCGGTTCTGTTCACAAGCCAGTGCCCAGAAGCGTGTGCCCTGCGCTGCAAATGCTTATTTGCATCAACACAGGATTTCTGCTTAAAGATAAGCTTTTTTATTTTGATGTTATCAGAGCTAAGGAAGCACATTTTTTTTCCTTTTTCACACAAAGGAGGAGATGGTCGTCCCCACCAATGGACCCCCTCAAACATAGTCATTTTGCTTTTTCACCCCCAGCCCCAACCATCCATGTAACGTACATACGTTGTAGAAAGTCTGGATGTTTGAGAAAATGCGAGGTGGGGGCGCAGTGTGCACGCCATTGGCCATTTTGGCACCGTTTTGCACCATTTTGGCAGGGAATGGCAACTTTCCCAAACTTGCTCCAATCCTGCCGCTTTCCAGGACTTTGAGCCGGACTTGCATGATGGTTACGTGCGGCAAAGTTGATTTTGGGGGAAGGGGCCAGGAAGGTGTCTTCTGTGGGTGACCCTGTCGCGACTGGGTGTGAGCGCGAACACAGGAATTGCGATATCCCCGCAATGCTTCCATGCTTCCAAGCTGGATTAAGCCTGAGGGTTGCGGACAAGCATAAGCAATCTAATTAATTTTGTAATTGAGCTGTGGGCTAGAAGCGGTGGGCCAAAATATTTGTTTGATCTGCCTCTCCTGAGCGCACAGCTCAGCAGCAGAGATCCCCATGCCCAAATTCACACAAAAGATACAGCCCAATTTTATCATGCAATTTTATACATCTGCAGACATTTCAAGGTTTGAGTTTGGGGCTGTGTGCAGGAAGCAGAGTGCACTATTCCATGTTTACATTCTGTTTTTCCAAGATTTTCTTTCACCCACTGCACCAACTTTGCCTCCAAGGGCACATCGGAACCAGAGGCTCTTGCTCGATTTAAGTGCTTCCAATTGGAAGCTCACACATAGCACTAGACAAAAAAGGGAAGACTTATCCCTGAATATAATATTCCAGAGGAGCCTTGGACTTCAAAGCCACCTTTGTGTATGTGAATTGACAAGCTAAACAGGTCGTCCCCACCACTGGAACTCCCCCCCACCCAGGCAAAGGTCACTTGGCTCCCCAGCCATTATGGCTGCCCAATTGCCTAGCCCATGCATAACTTGTCCACTACTAGTGGACTAGTGGCACTAGTCTAAAGCATTCAAGATGTGTGACACAATGCGAGCGCAGGCGCTCTGTGTAAATCACTTTTGCACAACTTTTGACATCATATTGCACCATTGCAGCAGGGACAGGATGTACTCCTGAACTTGACCCCAAAACCTTGCTTTCCAGGCACCAAGCTGCTTTTCAGTGGTGGTTCTGCGCTGCAAGCTGGGAAGGGGGTGGGGTTCTGGCAGGTGTGTTCCGTGTGTCCCTCTCACGACGGTCCATATGCGCTCTATGCAGGAAGTGATATCTCTGTAGCCCCTGCATGGCTCGACGCTTGACTTGAATATGGATAGAGCACCAGTTGGGAATATTGGGCTGAAGGTCGGGTTTTTGAATGCAAAGTAGATTCATATTTTATTCCTATACCTCCACAACCTTTCACACCCATTTCCGGTTTGCTATGCAGCCCACAAAGCTTGAATTGTATGCCGTCTGGCTCCTTTGATCTTGCGACTCCTTAATCATGCGAGGTCCTTGAATAATAACATCAATTTATTTGCAAGTGTTACAAGCTTGCGAGGCCTCAGCAATTAAGCCATCATTTGCAAAGTTTGAGTCATGTGTGTACCTTTCGAGGTGCAACATGCTCACCTAAACAATGCTCTCATTCCTCCTCAAATTTCCCATTTCAGGCTATACCTCTCAACTCCTCTAGGCTTGTGCTCCTTGGAGTGCTCTTGGTGTGCTCTTGCAGGGATCATGCTCTTTGGCCAGGGTGCATGTCACGCTTCCAAAGTTGCAAAGTCAACAATTGAGCAAGCCCACAACCAGGGAAATACAGGCACTTTTATCGACATTGAGGGGGGCCCAGAAGTACCCCCACTATTTCAATTAAAATTTGAGGGAGACCTGGAGTCAATTTTCTCAGATTAGTGTTTTGGGCCTTCAAAAAAACGTGCCGGGGGCGCCGACAGATTCCCGTCTGGTTTGTACTTCCCTGCCCACAATGCATTAGCTGGAGGTGCCATGTGGTTCAACACATGACCAATCCTAAGACTTGTAATCACAAGGCTTGATGCAAAAACAACTGTCATTTTAACTACCATACCTGGCTACCAGAACTGCCCAAGACCCTTCAGACCTCTAGCTCATGACAGTCCAAATCAACATTGCTTTTCATCACCACCAATTGCTGGTTCTATCCATAGGCATGCCCCTTAATGATTTCACTTGTGGCAGTGACTCGTCCCTTAATGTATGGTCTGCGCCTTCATAGTGTCTCAGCATGTCATCAAGGACAGCAACACATCTTTCTGTCTGTCCGTATGTCTGGGGGTGGAAGGCATTGGCAAAACTTTGAACCAGAATTCTGTTTTGGGTCAGCCAATAGTTATTAGGTATGGGAAAAAAGGAGGTCATCTGGTCTTTGCAAGCAGCACAGTTCCTTACCATACTGTATGGGAAGCAGAGGAAGCAAACTTTGAAAAAATAACATGCTCTGGCTCACCTGGCGTAGGGTGTCCCATACCGGTCCTGTCAGGGTCTCCTGCACTACTTGTTGGTGAGTTTCGCATGTCTTCTCGTAATGTTGCATTTGAGACCTAACGTACTCCACAGGGCGGATGCGCAAGTGTTTCCCAGGCTTGAGATCTTGTGGCCTGCACAGCCATCATCAGGGTTGGCTTATGCACGCAGATGCCACATGCACTTCCTCAACTGCTGCAATGCAGGCAACACAAGATGATGCCTGCACATTGAGGGCCAGCACAATAACTGCAATAGGTGCCACATGTGCAACATGGTGTAGATGCAGGGACTAGGTAATCCCCTTGCTGCCTGTTCAATGCACATAATCATGCAAGTGTGCGCATCAAAGAAGCGCACATCCACACACATTCTATCTGATGTGTTCTCTCTCTCTCTCTCTCTCTCTCTCTCTCTCTCT
>LFCJ01001719.1_pt1 | contig 15517 bp, 16 predicted proteins | sample 643141 | NCBI WGS metagenome assembly LFCJ01 (sample SAMN03766243, study PRJNA286221) | soda lake metagenome | biome: soda lake; feature: Kulunda steppe; material: water; isolation source: sample B1-Br-g2 brine of Lake Bitter-1 | place: Russia: Kulunda steppe | collected 2010-07 | reverse complement strand
CAGCAGCAGCAGCAGCAGCAGTACCCCCGGCAAGCGCTTAGTTACCACCACAATCACCATAACCTGTTGACATGGTGGAGTCAGCAGCGGCAGCAGCAGCAGCAGCAGCAGCAGCAGTACCCCCGGCAAGCGCTTAGTTACCACCACAATCACCATAACCTGTTGACATGGTGGAGTCAGCAGCGGCAGCAGCAGCAGCAGCAGCAGCAGCAGCAGCAGCAGGAGAACCTCTGTTTTGTAGCACCGTGATGCCCCCAGGCCTTCCGGCTTGAGCGTCCTGGAGGCAGGGGTAGGCTGCTTTGCTCTAGAGAATCTGGGTTTGTCCAAACCTGGAGCCAAAGGAGGGGCTTGAGGGGATGACTGTGTGAATCGGGGTGGCCTGAGGGGAGGTGGTTTTGATCCTTTCTTGCTTTAGGAGAGCTTTATACCTAGCCTTCATTGCAAAGCTATGCCATGAAAGGTGTTCTTACTAAGTAGGCATTCTGAAGTTCTTAACAGGCGATTTTTAATGTATGCAGCTCTTTAAGATCACAGGTCTTGCTCAAGCTTTGTGCCTCATGTCTTCAACGGTTAAAAGCGGTCCTTGCTTACTAGATGATATGTTCTCTCTGGTGTTCATACCTTATTCCTTCTTAAACACAGCCTTTCTAAGTTAAGGTTTCAGAGACTTCAGCAAAGCTGGCCTCGTTTGGCAGGTACGGCAATGTAACCTCATTTTACCTTTCAGCTAAGACCTCTCTTGTTTCTGGAGCACTTTTGGGCACATAAATTTTATAATGTGTGTTTCCCAGACACTACCTTTCCTTTCTAGATTGAGGTTCAGATTGCAGGCCCTGCTGGGCCTGATAGACCTCGGCTAAGCTGCCCTTGACGGTGAAGCAGTCTGCGCCTAACTGGGCTGTACTACGTGGGTGTGACAAACAGTGCTTTGAGAAGGGGTTCCAGGTATGCAGTCAAGACATGTGCAGAGGTCCCATCCTTTGCCCTGTGCTTGCCCTTTGAGCGCCTTCTGGTTTGACTCTCTCTAAGTTTTGCTTTTCACAAAACCTCTACCTTTCTTTTCAAGTTTGCACCTCTTGCTTAAGAGTAGGAGACAATTAGTTAAGAGACTAGGAGACCAAGAGTTAAGGTCCAGGTTGCAGTCCTTCTAGGTTTCAGCTAAGGTTCCCTCGTCTAGGTACAGCTATGTAATCCAACCTAACCTACGTGGGCGTGGGCACGAACCCCTGCAATTCAATTGGTTTAGAGCTGCCATAAAATTTTACATCGACTTGTTGTCCTCTTATAGTGCCACTCCTAAGCAGGTCCTTCGCGCAGACCTCAAGCTGGTGCCTCGGGCTAAGACATCTTGGGCTTCAGATATTTTGTGCGCCTTTGAGGGATTGCGAGGCTGTGGCGCATATACACAAGCTTTCTTGCAGGGGGCTCCCAATTTTTTACTCAGATCTTATTGCTGACCTCGAGGTTCAGGATGGGGAAAGTGTGGAGGGACATTTCTGACATGAACCCTCTGGAAAGCGACAACAAACTGGTGACTTATTGTTCTTGGTTTGCCTGTCCCCTCCTAGATCTTCAAGCTGATTTACACACTCGTATGCAGAATGGGGGTGACCCCGTGAGACCACCTCGCAATCTGTCACAGATATAACAGTGTACCTTAACCTCCCTAAGCATGTTATGAGGAGTATGAGCAGGATTCGTTTGCAAGCACATACTCTCGCGGTGGAATCCTCCATCTGGCGCAGTGGAAATGGCCACTGTGACAAGTGTTCCTGTGCTGCAGTGTAAAATGGGGAGCATGTTCTTTTTCACTGTCAAGACTTGTTTGTGTGCTCTCTCAGAAAGAAGTACTTGTTCATTTCTTCCCTTTCTGCCAGTCCTTTTCTGTGGAGGCCCCTTATATTTCGCACACCTTGCCAAGTCAGACCGTCTTTGATTTCCTTTCTCAACGGCACAACAAATTCTGCCACCTCATTTTGGACAGTATGGTTTTTGGCTCGGACAGTATAGTTTTTGGCTCGCAAAGACCAGCAACAAACCAATCAGCCTAACGACCAGGCTGGCGGTTAACCCTAACTTGTGACTTGTAAGGAGTCCTTGACCGACGGATACAGCTGCATGAACTTACCAATAAGGTGTACTTCCCACATGGATGGGCTCGGGCTGTAAATGACTGCAGGAGACCCTTTATCCTACACACCAAGTACCAGAGAGCGTTTTTTTGGATAGATCGTGTATGCGCTCACAAGATGTCCATGACATGCTGTGCAAGCCCAAAAACACGACCCAAACGCCCCTTGCAGTTGCGGCTTGGGAAACATACCTACGCGACCACTTCCATGCCCGCATAAAAAGCTGCCGAACCCCCTTATATGAGGCGGCTGCATGCTACGAGGGTAGCTGCCCTGAAAGCACACACGACATGGAGGTGCGGCCCCCGACTGGGCCTGTGGGCATTCCGCCTGCAGGCCCCCATATGGATGTGGCCCCTCCAAACATCTTGAATACACAGGTGGCTGCCCTGACAGCCCAGTCTGCACAGGTAGCTGCCCTGACAGCCCAGTCTGCACGGAAAGCTGGCCTGACAGCACAGCCTACACGGGGAGCTGCCCTGACAGCACGGCCCATGGGGGTAGATTTACGGATAGATGCTCGGATGGGACACCCTCTGGAGCAAGCTCAGAGCAGTTGCAAGGGCGTACAGGGCAGGATAAGCCAAGGAGTGGAATCACTGGTTGGGACAGTTCGGCAAGCTGCTCAGCATATGCGCACCCGTTGGGCAGGGCCACCAGGCTCCTCTGCTCATGACCTGGCCTTCCCTGTGGGCCGAGACAACCCTCTTCCTGAGGTCCAATTCTGGCAGAGGGCCCAACCTGGGTGGGTACCAGAGCCAAATGTATTCGAGATACCTGACGCAGACAAACTGCATGCCGTGAATTGTGATCACATTACTAGGATGAACATAAGAGCCTCCCCTGGTTTTGATCTCTTCTCTTCTCCTTTCGTTAAGCACGCTGTCAGGGTAGTTCTTGTGGAAGGGAGCAGGAAGCCCCAGCATGTCAATGTGTTGGCTCCCCACTTGGCACGGCTATTTGTGCTGATGATGGAGTCGGCTAGTATCCCTGCTTTTTGGAAGGAGGCTAGGCTTAGTCCGGAGACTGCGGAGCTCATAGAGGCGTGTGAGGGTCTATGTGCGTCTGATAGGTATACCAATTGCGTTTAGACTGCAATTCCCCTTCCACTACAAGACCTTGTGGTAGATTTGCGTGAGCGATTGCGTGCAGTATGGAGGGACTTGGATGGCACAGAAATGAGGACACACGCTCACAAACTGGCTACCTATCATGCATGGATGGCCTCGCCTCTCAAGCATCACGCGGGGCCCTCCCCATTTGCTGCCTAGATATCTACAGCTGGAACTGAGTAGGCATGTATTACCTCCTTCTTGGCAAATAATGCTTCACAACCGTGCAACCTTAGCGTGATTTCTTCCATCCAGCTGAGAATATAACAGCTATAGGGTCTTAGCTGGCCTGCCTGACTTGGCATTCCTGTCAAGTGGCAGGTGATGTCCCAAAGCTCCATCTGCTCCTGCCTCTGCTGTTTGGACAGTAGCACGCCATGCATGCAGACGTCTGTGGCTGATGTCCGATAACACAGACACGGCAAAGCTTGCAGACTGAAGCGCTAAAGCCTGGGCCCAGGCCCATGTGAGCTCCCATTTCCTGTGGTAATGGCAGGACGCACGAAAACAGGCCCATTTGAGCTCCCATCTCTTGTGGGAATGGCAGGATGCCCCCATCCAGGCCTATGTGAGCTCCCATCTCTTGTGGGAACGGCAGGACGCACCAAAACAGGTGCGGGCTTGGGGCGTGCTGCTCGTGTGTGATACGGCAGTAATCCCAAACTTGTGCATGATACACGCTTCCTGTCCAGTTTGCTTGCTTAAATATGTGTAGCCCTGTGTACCCAAGTCCCATCGTCTAGAGCATCGTGGTACAAACCACATGCTTACGGTCATTCCTGGCCCACAAGCATTTTCACACAGCCTTGGAAGAAGTGCATCCTTACCTGTGCAGGAAGTAGTACCCGAGGACCAGAAGAGCACGTCCACACAGGAGCACAGGGATGCGAGTCTGTGTAGGGTGGTCCAGGCAAAGCAGCATCTCTTTAGAAGAGGATGGGCAAAATGGATGTAAAATAGGCCCATAAGTCATATTCAAGATTATCCACAGACCAAATGGTTGGCCATAAATTAGGGGAGTTTTCTTTAAGTAGAGCTTACCGTGGTCATTCTAATGGTATCAGGGGCACCAAAGCATGTGCGAGGAGCAAAGAGAGCAGGCATGTTGTGCACTGATGTACATCCGTGGATATCAACACAGCTCAAAACCCTGGTGGAAGTTGCCACTTTGGCTCAGCAGAAGTTGCCCCATCCATCATTCCTGGCCTGCAGTTGCCACTTTGGCTCTGCAGGGTAGCCCCATCCATCATACCTGGCCTGCAGCGCACCTACCGGCTCCCACATAGAGCCCAAAGAGATGGCCGGGCCCCTTCCATCTGTCAATTTGTTCACCTTGTTTCTGGCCCTGGCATACAAACACAGATAACCTGCCTCATGGTCCCAGATTCTCTCTCACAACTCACCTGCTCCATGGTCCCAGACATGACTACTTCAAGCAGGATATCAAGCCTCAGGCGTTCAATAATTGAAAAGGAGGGAGGTTCGCACACCTGCAATTCAGCAAGCAGCAGTGTGGCCTTGTGGCTCCAACCATTGATGTTTGGGCTACATCTGCAAGGAGCACTTGTTCCCTGCCTAGCTCAAGCTCAAACAATGCACATCCTGCCCTCCATTGAAGCTGGCAGAAAGGGATGCTGCCCCTGCCCTCCAGCACTACTTGGGTGGCATGGAGTAGCTTGTTATTGTGCTAGCACTCAGACTCTGCCTGTCTCCATGTAATTGGGGCACTCATCACAAGAGGACAAGCTAAGTTATGTGCTGGGGCAGACACACACTGACACACAAAGCCGCGCACATGCGCCACTCGGCTCTGGATGCGCAGCTCACCAAGCCCAAACCAACGAGGGATGTCATCAAGAAACGGCCCAGCATGATGAAGGCCACCAGGGGTCCCACGCGCGCGGGAGTTGTGCAGAATGCAGCGGTAGCATAAGCGATGCCCATCAGCCACTTTGGGGACTCTAACAGAAGCACATGCCAGCCTTCAATGCAGGCTGACCTTACGCCGCTGATAAACAAGAACGCAAGCAAGCACCTGCAGCATGCAAACAGGGGCACATCAGGAAACGCTGGGCACTGTGCTTGCCTCTTTTTTCCCCGTAGAGAACAGCTTCCTTCTGTCTTATAGCAACCATCTGTTTTGTGAGTTTATGCCTATTTACACAGAAGGCATGTAAATGGATTTTGGAAATATATAATAAACCTCTCCCACCAACAATCCAAATCGTGGCTATTAGATTTCCAAATGTACATAGAAAGGAACTTGATGCTGCTGCAAGTGCCCTGCAAGATCAGAGAAGCTGCAAGTGCGTGGCACAAGGCCTGCCAAGGTTTACATCAGGTAGGATGCGTAAGCCACCTTGTCAGCCTGCCTAAGCACACGTACGCAACCCACCGGCTCCATGCACGCAGGATGGGGGCACTCTGAGCATTTGCCCAGGACCTGTAGCTGCCCTCATTGCTGTCAGACCTCCCACCGCACACCGCACGCCCTTGTGCCGCGTGCCCTGCGATTGCGCGCTCAAACATGGGCTGGGAGCAAAGCAGAGAGGCCAGCACGGCCTTGATGGCCATGGTCGTCCATTGGAGTGTGCCAGCAGGCGCGGACTGCGCAACTTCTGAGGTCAAGCTGCTTTCGCACAGGACAGCCCCCGTCTTTGCTGATCTGCCAGCAGCAGGTGTACCAAGTGGTCGTTGCTGCAGGTGGTGGGCAGCTACCTTGAATGCTGCAGCTGCTGCTGCGGTTGGCTCTGCTGTGCACACTTCCTGGCCCTCAGGGGTGGTATCAAATCCATCCACTGCACCTTGTACCCGGCCGCTGTCTACATGACTTTCCTGTTGCTGCTGCTGCTGCTGCTGCCCTTGTGGCTGCTGAGACCCAGCCTCTCCCTGTGCCAAGAGCTGAGACCCAGCCTCTCCCTGAGACCCAGCCTCTCCCTGTGCCAAGAGCTGACGGGTCCTCAAAGTGAGCTGGTCACCATGGCACTGGATTTGCAAGTTGCCACTTGCGCTCCTCGCCACTCCACCGAGGCCGTGCAGGTCAGACAGGCGTGCGGCATCCTTCAACACCGCAAAGCCCTCTGCAGTCAGCACATCCAATGGTGCTTACTGAAGACCAAAGCAGGTGAACCAGGCAATGTTTTCCTGTTCCAGGGGGTAGAAACAGGCTGTGGGCAAGGATGTCGTAAACCAATCAAGCATGGATTGCATGAAAGGACGCAACTCAGGTACTGCTGACTTGAAGAGGCATTGGGCATATTCCCCTGCTTTCTTGGAAAAAGAGTGTGCAGGTCTTCTGCAACCACGCCTAAACAAATAAGCAGGTGCCATCCAGACCTATCCAAAGTGCTATTTGCACGATAAAAAGCGCTCTACAACAGGCAAAATCCTGGTTTCTGTGAGTTCCTCTGCTACATAAAGCATGGACTCTCTCTGATTAGGGCCCACGTCTTGCTCATTTATGCAATCTAATTACACTGACCAACGTGCACATGTTTCTGCACTGTTGCATGCTGAGAACAGAGATACGCAAGCACAGCGTGCAAAAGTGGGCACACCTGCGGGATCGTCAAGCAGCAGCTGCAGCAGCTCCGTGCTCTCCTGCAACCCTCCGAGGATGTTGAAGGGTGTCAGACCCTGTGCAGCACCATTCAACGCACCTCCTAAGAAGCTTGAGCAGTGCCCTGCAACGAGCCACCTTCAGCCTCATGAACACAAGTGCGCAAGCAGGGAAGGCAGTCAAGTGCCAAACCCCAGCACACACACCTCAAGCTCCTCCCTCACCTGTGCATTGGGCTCGCCCCAACGCCACGTGAAGCCTGCAGAGGCGCCGCCGCCTGCGTTGCCCCACTGCCTGGCCCAACCCAGCGCCGCTTGCAGCATGGCCACTGGGCGGGGACTGAGCAGTCCCAAGTGCAGCATGCTGCCTAAGCTGTCCACAGCAACACGGCTCCCTTTTTCTGCCTGATCGATCAGGCCCGTGCAGCTGCTGCTTCTGCTGCCCGGGCTTGCAGGAGGAGCATGCATGAGCTGGGCAAAGGCTGCAGGGGGGACTGAGGGCAGTGCCAGCAGGCACTCCAGCAGCAGGGTAGCAAGGGAGGACAAACCCCAAAGCACCGCTTGGCGCAGCAGCCCCCTGCCCACACGCCATGCTGTGGCGCTGGCTTCAGGTCTGCGGGCTGCTGCTGCTGCCGCACGCGCAACCATAACCGAGTGCACATCAGAGTAGGCAGCAAGTGCACTGGCAGGCTGCTGGGCTAGTGGATCGTGGTGCTGTAGCCAGTGACCCAGGTCCGACACAAAGGCAGCCACATCCGCACAGCTGCCGCCCGGGCCCCAAGGCAGGGACTGCAGCTCAGCAGATGTGTCGGGCATGCTGCTGGGCAGAAGCAGCAAACTGCTGTGGGACAGCAGATGGTGGCCATGCCACAGCTCCAGGCACAGCAGGCGGGCGCTCCTCAGGGGCAGGACGGGGCTGGTGTCGGGAAGCAGGATGGTGACCTGAGATGCAAGCACGTCATGGAAACGCAGCGCAGTCGCACAAGCGTGTCTATGCCTGTGCTGGATGTGTATATTTGCCTGCGTTCAAGTCGAGGTTTGGGGTATCCTTCTCTGACACGTTATGAGATAGCCACTCATGGAGGGATGTGGCACGCTCCGGCAGGGCGACAGCTTGCCTCTGATGGATTCCTTAGCTTGCCCATGACAGATGCTATTGACACACTCAAGAGCTGGACCATGTGCGTTGCTAGTACTGACAACATCAATTTCTGTTGATGGTGGATCATGCTTGTCTTATAAGTAAGGCAACAAGCTATTGCAACTTCCTGCTACTTCACTGTGCATCACACCACGACAGCACCAGTGCACAAGCGCAAAACATGTGCCGTGAGGTCTCTCTCTACCTCAAGAAGTTCCTGCCCGTCTCCAATAGCAGAAGGCAGGTTCCCACAGCTAAGCTCTTGGCAGCGTCTGACCGCAGTCAGCTGGGTAGGCAAGTAGGCGGTGTCGGTGCAAGCGAGCACACGCAAGACAGGGGGCTGGGCACTGTTGCCGTCATTTCCAATACCAGCTTGTATGGCACTGCTGCCGCTACAGGCCTTCTGCTGTGGCTGCCAGCCCTTCAACTCAGCTCCACAGGGTGCCCAGATCCGAGCATGCACGGACACAAAGTTCCCTGCTGTAGCTGCTTTTGCCGTTCCCTCACATCCCCAGGCGTTTTCGAGGAGGCTGGCACTTGCTGTGCTGCTGTCAGTGACGCTGCTTACAGTGGGGTTGCTGCTGTCTACCAGGTCACTTCTACCCATGCCTTTACTGCTTGTAGAGTCACTGTGCGCCAGCCTGTCCTCCTCACAGCTGCAGGCGGGGCTTTGCAGCTGCTCAGGCGCTTCCAGCACAGCTGGAGGGTACTCTGGCAGCAGCAAGCTAGGGGCTGCAGGAGTGATGCGGCACTGAAAGAAGGGGGGCGAGGCAGGTGCGGAGCTCTGCACATCCCAAAACCCTTGCTCCGTGGCTCGGCAATGGTACACACGGCTATTCACCTGCAGAGAGTATTTACGCCCAACTTGACTGGCAAACAACAAGGCTAAAACATTAAGTCACCAACCTACGTAATGGTGATGTCTTTTGAAATGCTTGTAATCCTTGTCCCTTCCCAATCAGACAATATAGCCAACACAAGCTTCTGAAGAAACAGGATGCCTCTGAACAGCACATGCTTTCAATGTGGCAGGCAGACAAGGCAGTGCGCTTGTAGGATTGCTCAATGCTTTATCTGGCAATTGCTGCAGCCCTCAGCTCTCAACCGCGACAAGCAGGCCTGTATCAGTCGAAAACAATTTACTTCCGTCTTGCATCATCATGGCCTTTCTCAAAATATCTGGGCCATCTATGCACCAGCATGAAGTGTGTGATGCACAGGGCCATCCATCTCTTGAGGGAGTCATACAACCCACATCCTCACAAGTGACATGTCTGCGCATCAATGCATGCAGAGTGTTGCTGAAGCCCTTAAAGGAGTGAGAATGACGCTAGGGAAGTGAGAATGACAGGAAAACATCTCGTCCAAGTAAATTGAAATACTTGATACGCCTGTGGCCAAAGGCCCTAAGGCTCTTAGAGCTGCCAAGTCATTGCTGCTATTCACCTGGAGTGTGCAAACAGCCTCAGCAGACAGCTCTGCCTGCAGCCCAACCTCTTGCAGCCACTGCTGCGCTGCGCAAGCCATGCCATGACCCAACCCTCCCGCCTTGCTGCTGTCGGCCGGAACAGCCCATGACAGGGCGTGCCGCAGGTTGGCCACCACGAGGATGCACTCAGCACGCGTGAGTGCGCTCAGCAGTTGCAGCTCGGGGTCCCTGGTTGTGTGCAAGCGTTTCAGCAGGGAGTTCAGTCAAGCAGGATTAAGGAGGGAGCATCAGGCCTCAGTACTCAAGGCAGAAGGGCCACAGAGCTGTTGCAATATGGCAAAGTAGGTTGGTAGACTAGGTGGATCCAAAGAGCAAATTTGCTTTGGCCCTACTTGCACAATCATGGACACTGATTAGGAATGCTATGCACCTAGATATTTTGAGGCAGAATTCCAATCATTGTAGACGCTAAGCTAGGCGCTGTATCCAGTCTAAATGAGGATATAACATTTGCTGCTTGATGCATGAGCACTCCTCACCTGGATTGCAGTGCTGAACCAAGCTTGAGGAGGGAGTCAGAAGCCAAGCTCGAGGGTTCAAGGGCGCAAGGTATCTTCAGCGAAATCTACGCAGTTTTAATTGATACATTTGGGCAGTGTTAAGGCCAAAGCATTTGACATTTTTGATCAGTTGCGGAGCCATGAATATCAGGAGCAGGGAGGAGAAGATGCATGCCTAGATTTTAATGAGTGCTTATGCTATGATTTGTCATGATGTAGAGTTTGGGAGCAAGAGATGCACCAAGACAGCGCAAAGCCTATCTGATATTATCCTTCTATTCTTAGCATTCCCCAAGTTACCTTGCAGTGCTCGTAATGTGCAGTGTACTTGGGCCGCTCATCTTGCAAAAGACGCTGCAAGGACCTTAATTGCCGGAGGGTGCAACCGTTAGGGGGTTGAACAGTGATTCGGGGTGCTGTGCTACTTGCTTCACGGTGTGAATTGTACAGGCAAGCTTGCAATAGGGTCCCAGCTGCATCTGGTGCTCTGGAATCAGCCTCCTGCTGTTGTGGCAATGTGTCTTTGCCTCTTGAACGGGGGTAAGTGGTGGAGCAGGCACTGTGGCTGTGGCTGGGCAGCTGAGCAGTGTCTGATGCAGCTGCTCCATGGACACCATCTGATAATTCGGGGTGCAGCAAGGCCTTTTCAGTCTCAGCTGACGAGGCTGACTGCATGTGCCGCTGCACTAACTCCACATACATTTGCTGGTACTTCCAGCGTACGAGTAACTGGACGCCTACAGCCACACTCACAGGCTGCGAGCACAAAGAGCAAAGCACACATCAGCCACAACCCTGACAACAGCTGAATAAAGGACAAGCATGAAGGTTTTGACCACCTCCTTGCTCAGAGGCTGCAAGCACAAATAGCAAGCATTCAGTGTCACCTGAAGCACCACCTGGAGTGAGCTTAAATCACAAACCAAAAACATAAATAAAAAATCACAAATAGCAAGCATCCAGTGTCACCTGAAGCACCACCTGAAGTGAGCCTTAATCTAGTAAAGCCTGCTGCAGTGGGCCCATGCCCTACACAAAGTGCGAGCTTGCACGCATGGCCTCTGGGTTCGATCAATGCATGCAGTGTTCAGTGCACAATCGTACTTCTCACCATGATAGCCTGAAGCAAAGGATGTGCCCTCTTATCTCTTTTGTATACCAGCCAATAGCCAAAAGCACGTGCTCCTCCGCCAAGCACAGCCCATGAGGGACGGACCTGTTTGTTGTTGCCGAGGCAGGGAAGTGTGTACTCCATGCATACATGTCCAAGGTGTGCAACTTCCCAGATCATCCTAAGCAATGCTGGACAAATGGGTAACTCTAGACGCAAAAATGTCCGTGGCTGACAAGCTGTCAGACACTGTGCTGTCTCACAACTCTTCTCTGAGAGCCAAGAAAGCTCCTGAGATGTGCCTTGCGATCGGCATCTAGAGAGGCTGCAATCCAGGCAACATAGCTAGGGTAGATGTGCGTGCATGCACTAAAACTGCACAGGTGTCTAGAAAGCCATTTTAAGAAAAAACATTCAAGATGTGCCCAATTCCTGCAAAGAAGGTGGTAACTAATGTGTCATTTCTAGCCAACCCGGATCGGCAATCCCTGATCAATGATGATCGATTTGCGAGTCCTGGACCTTTTCAACTTCACAAACCACCACCAACACCTTATCACCAGTGTGGGTATCTTCTACCAACAAGTGACAGAATGCCCGTCAATGTGGCAAGGAGAAACCCAAGATAACAAAAGAGCAAGTATCAAGACAAATACTGCAAGCCATTAGTACCTGCTCGAATGGAGCCAGCAGACAAATCTCAACGACCTTTTCAATGTGCAAGGACATGTAATGGCGCAGGGTCGCTGTTGCAGGTACAAGGCCCAAGCCAATGGCAGTTGCCATAGTGCTACGCATAAGTGAGTGGCTGACAAAGGTGACCTGCAGGGAGGGGGGCGCAACAAAGAGTGACTTTGTTGCAAAACGGCAACCGGCCTCTCAGCCCATGTCAGGCCAGCGTCAACCGTGGATTCATGCACTAGGCATGCTGCGACGGGCTCTAAATGCAAGTACTCGGTCCAGGTGGCTGTTATTTGGCGCTGCACTGTACTGCGCTGATCTGCACGGCACTGTACTGCACTGTTCTGCACGGCACTGTCAACAACCTAGGCTGCTTTGGGCTGCATCTGCGAGGTGGTGTGCTGAAAATTGAGGGAAGCGGACACCTGCGAAAACCTATTGCGTGGCGCTCATGATTACCATTGTCCCCCAGACAGCACTGCGCGCAGATGCTGAGAGCGCAGCAGGCACTCTTAACAAAATGATGATGGGACCCATAAAATCCCTCAGCTGCACTGCCGTCCACTCCTCTCAGCTACTTGTCCCTATACAACTCCTGCAATTGAGCAATTCAGCCCCCCTGAGGGGAAGAACAGCTTACATTTAACAATGATTCTATCATCCAGTTTACTGTCTGGTTGACCCCACCATTTGACCCCCCAAACGTGGCCAATTTGCTTTCCTGCCTCCATGCTTGCCCCACCGCGAGCCCCAACATATATGCATAACCATGTATCTATGTTGTAACGAGTCAGGCAGTGTGAACAAATGTGAGGTGAGGGCGTGGTGCGCATGCCATTGGCCATTCTGGCACTTCTTACACCTTTTTGGCAGGAAAATAGCACTTTCCTCAACTTGCTCCAATCCTGCTGCTTCCCAGGACTCAAGTTGCGCGTGCATGAAGGTTTGCTGCTGCAAAGTTGGGCCTGGGGGAGGAGTTGGAAGGCGTGTTCCGTGAGTGACCCTGTCACGACCGGATGTGGGTGCCAACACAGGAATTGCAATATCTCCGCAACCCCTGCATGCTTTCAAGCCGAACCAAGCCTGAGGGCCAATAAAAAATGATAAATTTTTGTAAGGAAGCCAATAGAGGGCGTGGATACGCAGTGGAGGGCCAAAATGTGCCCTGACATCTGCCTCTCCTGAGCGCACGACTCAGCAGCAGAGCCTCCCAAACCCAAATCCACACAGGAGATGCGGCCCACTTTTACATATGTGCTGGCATGTTAAGGTCGGAGTTTGGGGCTGTGTGTGAGGAACGGTGTGCGCTCTTCAACATTCTGTTTCCCTGGGGTTGGGTCATGCGTCCATTTGCCTAAACCAATGCGTGTACGATACGAACAATGCGCGTATTACGTTAATTCATCCGCATTGAGCTGAAAGACAAGTCCCATGCACCAGCACAAGTACTGCAAGCTCGTCTTTGTAGCTGGTACTTCCTGCATCATAAAGCACTTCCTGCACATTTTTCCAGATTGTGGGTTAGTGAAGTGCACAGGGGATGAAGCAGTCCTGGAGCCTGTCCTGGATGGGATGAGAGCCCGGGCTGGATGAGAGCCAGGGCCTGTCAATGCTCTGCAAGGCAGCAGCAGCGCAACGCCAGCTTGACAGCATTACAGCAGCAACTGCGCGCAACGCCTCGCCACCACCAAGGAGTGCTCCGCTGAGGCAGGCTGAGCCGGAACACAGGAAACACCCAGGAGGGGGCATCAGACGCGGAGGTTTTCCAATGCGCGAATTCTTATGAATGCTTAAAATGCGATAAAATACGCATGGTCCAACCCTGTGTTTCCCAAAACTGCCTCCCATCCACTGCACCAATTTCCTCCCAGCCAGGGATAACTTGGAGATTTGTGTGCAAGAGGCCAGCCAGTACTCTGATACAGTCCTGGAGCCCCCTGCCCAGCCCAGCCCACATACAGATCCCTCCCCACCTGCTTCATCAGGCGCGGAAAAAAAAGCCTTCTGGTGCATCTTTCAGGGGTTGCAGAGATGAATTAGTAAAATAGAGCGCGCGAAGTATAGCTTGGCAAGGGATGGGCCATTGGGGACAGCCTGTATGCAAGGAATTCGTACCAGAAACACCTGGCAGCAGAAATACCTGCCCTCAACAACAACAATGAGTCTCAGTGATAACCTGAACCTGCTCAGTTCAGCTTGCGATGCATGGAGGCAACATGGGCACAGGTTTGTACCTCAATTCAATCGTGAAGAGCAACGACACAAGGTCAGCATTTCCTTACCTCAGCAAGGTGTGGTCTTGAGAGCAGGATGGCTGTGCTGAGGTATGCCAGAAAGAAGACGCTCATCATGCAAATGTCTGCCATGGCATCCATGCTAGTTGCGCGCTTAGCCGTCCCCAGGAATGTTGTCAATAGGAACAGGCAGTGGAAAAGGGCCCACATGCGTCCAATAGAAGCAGTCTGTGCATGTGGAGGTGGTACCGCAAGAATTGCACGTCAGATACCTTGCAGATACCTCTAGGGCCTCAGGACCTCTAGACCAAGGCGTGACAATCACAAAAAGTCACACCATCCATGTTCAGGCACCATTCAAATGCCAATGCCAAGCACACATGACATCGCATGCGTCCCATTAACTCAAACTACAGGCACTGACACTCAAATGCTCGCACTTGGGAGGGCCCATGCCCGACCTGTCTCCTCAAGAGCCACGAAAAAAGGCTCAGAATGTGCGTCCTGCTCACCTGTACTGCGTACCATTGCTTAAAAGGCGTGATGGGTAAGCTACTGCTGCAAGGTGAGTGGTGCTCCTGAAGGACAGGTCCACGAGCAAGGCAGTGAGAGCCATTATGAGAGTATCGTGTCTGGAGTTTGCATGAGCTATCCATGTAAGTTCTTTCACACCGTGCCTTGCTTCTGATGTGTGCAAGTACATACCAGTCCTAGTGTTGCATGCAGATTTATGCCCACCTTGCTCTCCATGGCCTTCATTGAAGCGTAGCTGGGTACTTCACAGCATAAGCCTGTAATCCCCCTTTCCTATCGCCAAAATAATATAAATCGATCTCTACCCCAAACGACACGATGAATGTTTGTAGACCACCCCGCGTCGCCAATTTTTTACTCAAAATTCTTTGGTAGTTATGTGTAACAGCGCATCAATGTACTTTGGGGGCTCTTGGGCCCCTCTCCAAGGCCAATTGAAAACCCGAACCGCTCTGCTCCGGAGCAGGGATCGCAATCCTCCCAACAAGTAGTAAATATTGAGTTGAGCAAAAGATCAGCATGGAGGCAGCATAACTATGTAGGCAGCAGGGAAGTTCAGCCCGGCCAGGCCCCGGCAATTGACTGGCAATATTACCTTGGCAGAGGCGCGGACCAAAGCTGGTCAACCCTCCCGGATTGACCTGGTCCGAGTTTCACTGCTTCCGGGTTGACCTGGTCCGAGTTTCATTGCTTCCCCTTCCGGGCGTCCGGAGAGATCAAGATTTGATCGGGCTGCAATTTTTAGGCAATTATGACGAAGAAAGGGTGCGGGAGGTGGCCCATGCCCAACCTGTCTCCTCAGTTAGGCCTGACAGGTATTCCGGTCGGTTTGTCACGCCAGATAAGTGCAGTGCCAGATTTATGCTGCATTGTGACCTGGAGGTTGGTTGAGTCAGTTGGTAGATTATTTGATCCCTTGCTCAGTTCAGCTATAGCTGTATTTGAGCACGTCAAAGACGAACTCGCAGTAATACCTTGTTTGCTCCTAGCGACCTTGTAACATGTACGCCAGGGAGTAGACCCCT
>LFCJ01001718.1_pt1 | contig 15519 bp, 17 predicted proteins | sample 643141 | NCBI WGS metagenome assembly LFCJ01 (sample SAMN03766243, study PRJNA286221) | soda lake metagenome | biome: soda lake; feature: Kulunda steppe; material: water; isolation source: sample B1-Br-g2 brine of Lake Bitter-1 | place: Russia: Kulunda steppe | collected 2010-07 | reverse complement strand
TGCTCCGGGAACGCGTCGACACGTTCACCGCCGCCCTCGAGGACGCCGGTGCGGAGTACACCCGCCCCGACGGGGCTTTCTACGTCATGGCTCGCTTCGAGGACTTCCCGGGCACCCTCGAGAACACAGAACGGCTGATCGACGGGGCCGGCGTCGCCGGGATGCCCGGGGAGGCGTTTGGCTCCGCCCGCGAGGAGTGGCTGCGCTTTGCGCTCGTGACCCCGCGCCTCGAGGAGGCGGCCGACCGTCTGGTGGCGTACTTCGGGTAGGCGGCGTTGCCGGCGACCGACGTCGAAAGATTTAGTGTGGGGCAGGCCCCGCTATCGGGTATGGACAGAGGACAGAACACCGGCGGGCTGATGTCCAGTGCCGGGCTCGTCCGGTACTTCGACTCGGAAGACTCACGCGCGATCAAGATGGACCCGAAGACGGTCATCGCCTTCGGCGCACTGTTGGGCGTGCTCGTGCAGGTTCTGACGTTCGTCGCGTAGACGACCCACCTTCTCCCGAAAGCGACCCGGGGAGCTGTCGGTGTGGACGGCGGCAAACACCGCAGCCGACGTGTTCTTTTTGACAGCTACCCACCTAGGGCCGCCGATGTCACTCGTCGCCGGCGTCGTCGCCGTCCAGGGAAACGTCACCGAACACGCACGGGCTATCGAACGCACAGCCGAGGCGGCAGGTCAGTCCGTCGAGGTCAGGGAGATACGTGAGTCCGGGATCGTCCCCGACTGTGATCTACTCGCGCTCCCCGGCGGCGAGTCGACGACCATCTCCCGGCTCGTCCACAGCGAGGGTATCGCCCCCGAGATCCGCGACCACGTCGAGAGCGGCAAGCCCCTTCTTGCGACGTGTGCCGGCCTCATCGTCGTCTCGAGTGACGCCGATGACGATCGGATCGAGGAACTCGACCTCCTCGACGTCGCGGTCGACCGCAACGCCTTCGGCCGCCAGCGGGACAGCTTCGAGACCCCACTCGAGGTGGCGGACCTCGACGACCCCTTCCACGCCGTCTTCATCCGCGCTCCCGCGGTCGCCGACGCGGGGGAGACGACGGTACTGGCGGAGTGGGACGGCCGGCCGGTCGCGGTCCGGGACGGACCCGTGCTCGCGACGGCGTTTCACCCCGAGCTCACCCCCGACGACCGGATCCACCGTCTTGCCTTTTTCGAGGACGGGCGTCTCGATGGCTGACGACGACTGTCAGCTATTAGTGTCGGGACGTCCCAGTCCGTCGTAACCGACGACGCCGTCGCGGACGGGCGGGTCAGGAGAACGGACCGACCGGCCCACCGCTGGCGTCGTGAGTGTGTATGACAAACCCCGACACGCCACCGTCGAACCCGACAGTCGACACGACGAGCGTCGACCCCCTCCCGGTCGAGGACGTCGAACGTCTCTGTGCGGACGTCGCCGGGAACGTCGCCCGCGTGATCGTCGGCCACGACGCCGAGATCACCGACGTCGTCACGACGCTTCTGGCACGTGGCCACGTCTTGCTCGAGGACGTCCCCGGCGTGGGGAAGACGACCCTCGCGCGTGCGATCGCTCGCTCGATCGACTGTACGTTCAGCCGGATCCAGTTTACCCCCGACCTCCTGCCCGCCGACGTAAGCGGCGTGAACGTCTTCAACCGGAAGAGCCGGGAGTTCGAGTTCCGGGCCGGCCCGATCTTCGGGAACGTGGTCCTCGCCGACGAGATAAACCGTGCACCGCCGAAAACCCAGTCGGCCCTGCTCGAGGCGATGGAGGAAGGCCAGGTCACGGTCGACGGGGAGACCCGCCGGCTCCCGGAGCCGTTTACGGTCATCGCCACGCAAAACGCCGTCGAGCCCGACAGGACCTACGACCTGCCTTTCGCCGAGGTCGATCGCTTCACGAAGAAACTCGAACTGGGCTACCCCGACCTCGAGGAGGAAACGCGGCTGCTCGAGCGAACCGTCGGCCACCACCCGATCGAGGACGTCGAAGCCGTCACCGACCTCGAGACCGTCTTGGGGGCCCGTGAGACGGTCGCGACCGTCACCACGAAAGCGCCGGTCAGAGAGTACGCGACGCGGCTGGCGAGGTACACCCGCGAACACGCACGGCTCGGGGCCAGCCCCCGTGGGACCATCTCCCTGCTCCGGGCTGCACAGGCCCGGGCCGTCCTCGAGGGCCGGGCGTACGTGATCCCCGACGACCTCAAACGGGAGGCGATGGCGGTACTCGCCCACCGGATCGAACCGGCCCCGGGCGATCGGGACGGGCGGACGATCGTCCGGGAGGCACTCGAGGAGGTCCCGATCGAATGAGGCCCACCGGACGCGGGCTGGTGGTCGCCGTGATCGTTATCCTCAGCCTGGCGCTCTCCGCTGCGTTCGGCCCGCGGGCGCTGAACGCCGTCGTCGCGCCGCTCGTCGTCGCCACCCTCGTGGGCGTACTCGCGGTCGTCCGCGTAGACGCACCCCGCGTCTCCCGGCGGCCGATCGAGAACGGAACCGTCGGCGACCGTCGAACCGTCGAGATCGCGATCGAGGTCGACCGCCCGGTCCCCGCGACCGTCGAGGACGCCGTCGATGACGGGCTCACGGCCACGGAAACCGTCGCCGAGACCACGCTCACCGGCGGGACTGAGAGCTACGAGGTCGCCCTCGAGGACCGGGGCGTCCACGAGGTCGGGCCGCTCGCGATCACGGTCACGGACGTCCTCGGCCTGGTGTGCCGGCGGTTCGAGTACGACCTGACCGAACGCGTCCTCGTCCGGCCGCGTCCGTACGACCTGCGTGGGGCCCGCGAGGCGTTGGGGTCGCTCGTGGCCCCCACGGACGCCGAGGACAGCCGTGAGTTCGGTTATCTCCGTGAGTACCGGCCGGGTGATCCCCGCCGTGACGTCGACTGGAAGGCCACCGCAAAGCGGGCCGACGGGGAGCCGGTCGTGGTCGAGTACGACCGCAGGCGGGAACAGGGAGCCGTCGAGGTCGCCGTCGGATCGGTTCTGGATGACGAGGACGGGGCCGCCAGGGCGGCCGCGAGCGTGACGCGGTACGTCCTCGAGGCCGGCAGGGCCGTCGAGGTGACCGTCCCGTCGGAGCCACCGGCGGACGTCGACACCCCCCTCGACGCCCTCGCGACCCTCGAGGCGGGCCGGCTGGCGGCCGAAGTACGCGAGCGGGCGGACGTCGTCCTCGAGACCGACGCGGCGGGGACGACCGTCGTCGTCGACGGACGTGAGGTCCCGTTCGACCGACTCCGGGGTGGACGGGCCGGGGACCGTAGGGGACGGGTGGGTGGCGGATGAGCGTCGACTCGCTTCGAACGCTCGCGCTCTGTGGCGTCATCGTCCTGACGGCGTCGTACGTTCACCCCTTGGGGGAGGTGGCGGCGGTCGTCGGCACCACGGCACTGCTTTACGGCGTCGTCGCCGGAACGGTCGTCGCTGCGACGGTCCTCGCGCGGACGGTCGGGGAAAGGAGTGCAACGGCGGGGGCCGCCCTCGTCGGCGCCGTCTGTGGTACCTACTACTTCGCCGCGACCGGCGAGGGTCCCGGAGTCGTCGTTTCGGCGACCGGCACGGTCCTCGCGGATACGCTCGCGCTCGCGACCGGGGTTTCGATCCTCCGGGTGAGCGAGGTCGGTACCTGGGCGCTGGCGTTCGTTCCCGCCCCGGTCTTTCTCTCGTGGTATCTCGCGCTCCGTCGCCGGTACGGCCTCGCCGTCCTCCCGGGCGGGGGCGCACTCGTCTTTCTCGTGCTCACCGGGGACGCGACCGTCGGGACGACCGCAGTCGGCGTCACCGGCGCACTCGCCGCCGTCGGCTTCGGCGAACTCGAGGTCCGCGGGGGAACCATAGCCCAGGCCGACGTCCTCGCGGTCGTCTTCGCGGCGGCGATCGTCCTCTCGACGACCGTCGCCGTCGTCCCCGCCGGCTCCAGTGGCCCGGTGATGGTCGCCGACGACGGGGGGACCCTCGAGGGATCGACCACCGCCGCGCCCGATCGGGCCCCGATCGCCGGCTCGGTCGACCTCTCCCCGGAGGTCCGCTTTACCGTCGACAGCGACCGGGGATCGTACTGGCGGACCGGGGTCTACGACCGTTTTACCGGCGAGGAGTGGATCCGGACGGGCGGCGACCGCCCGTACGAGGACGACCTCCACCGGCCACCCGGGAGCTACGACACCATCTCACACACCGTCGCCCTCGAGGGGCCGGCGGACGCCATGCCCGTCGCCCCCCAGCCGATCGGCCTCGAGGGCGAGGTCGCCGACCACACCCGGGTGACGGCACACGGCCAGCCCCGCCCCGACGGGGCGTTGGGTTCCGGGGAGACCTACACCGTCGAGAGCGCCGTCGTCGACGCCTCGGGTGCGGACCTCGAGGACGCCGGCACGGAGTACCCGGAAGCGATCTCCGAGCTGTATCTGGAGACGCCCGCGGACACCTCCTCCGAGTTCGAGGCCTACACCGCAGCGGTCACCGACGACGCGGAGACACCGTACGGGAAAGCCGTCGCAATCGAGCAGTACCTGCGGACGTCGAAAGGCTACTCACTGGAGGTCGACCGTCCGGCGGGCAACGTCGCCGAGGCGTTCCTCCTCGAGATGGACGAGGGCTACTGCGTCTACTTCGCGACGGCGATGACCCAGATGCTCCGGGCGGCGGACGTCCCGGCACGGTACGTCGTCGGCTACACGAGCGGCCAGGAGGTCGACAGTGGCGAGTACGTCGTCCGCGGAACCGACGCCCACGCGTGGGTCGAGGTCTACTTCCCCGACCACGGCTGGGTCGCCTTCGAGCCGACGCCGGGGGAGTCACGCCAGGCCGCCCACGACGAAACCGTCGAGGACGCCCGGGAGGACGGCCTGGAGGGCGTCGACACCGACGAAAGCGAGGACGTCCCCCTCGATTCCAACGAGTCGGGCCCGATCGACGGTCCCGGCGAACCGGACGCGATCGACGAGGAGGACGAAAACGGGACACAGCCGGCCGATCCGACCGACGACCGCGCGAACGAGACCGATCCCGACGACGGCAACGAAACCCCCAGTATCGACTCCGGGGACCCGGCAGAGAACGACGACGGTGACGACGACCGAGCGACCACCACGGGGACAGACCGCGACGACGGCGGGTGGCCCGACCTCGAGACCGTCGCTCTCGGCGTGACGCTTCTCGTCGGGATCGCCGCGGGCGCACGCTACACCGGCCTGTCCGCACGCGCCCGCCGTGAGCTGGCTATCCAGTGGCAACGGGGACGTGGCGACCCCGCGGACGACGTCGCCCGTGCCTACCGCCGCCTCGAGGCCACGCTCGAACGGGAGTACCGGCCACGGGAGCCGACCGAATCGAGTCGGGAGTACCTCGAGGCGCTGTCGGCGACGGAACCGCTCGATCCGGACGCCATCACCGTCTTTCGACGCTACGAGCGGGCGGTCTACGGCGAGGGTGTCACCCGGTCACAGGCCGAGGAGACGGTCGGGATCGTCGACGACTTCGTTCGCCGACGGACGCCGCTCGTCCACCGCCCGGGCGAGTAACCCACCCGTCGCGTAAAAAGAACCGCACGACGGCGTGTGAGTCCCGATAGTGTTTAATATGACCATTTCGTACGACTGAACGTAATGTCGGAAGTCTGCTCGACGTGCGGGCTCCCTGAAGAGCTTTGCGTCTGTGAGGACGTAGCCAAGGGCCAACAGCAACTCAACATCCGCATTGACGAGCGCAGATATGGAAAAGAGGTAACGATCATCGAAGGATTCGATCCGAAGGACGTCGATCTCGACAGCCTGTCGTCGGACCTCAAATCGAAGTTCGCCTGTGGCGGTACCGTCGAGGACGGCCAGATCGAACTTCAGGGCAATCACCGCGGCCGAATCGAGGATTTCCTTCGGGACCGCGGCTTCAACGTCGCCTGAGTCTACAATGATCCGATAGGACTTCCGATCCCACGGCCTCTCGCACCGCAGCCAGCTACCGCCGAGTGACCGACGGCGACCCAGTTTTCGTTTCTGACAGTGACTCGCCGAGAGACCCCCCGAGTTCAGACAGTCACACGACGTAAAATTCTAACAGTATCAGGCTCAGCATAAAGAGGACTGTAGCGATCGCTCCGATTACGATCCGCCGCTTTGCCGTCTCGTCTCCGAGAGATGTGCCCATGTATGGACGATGTAGCCAACAATATGTAAACGTTCCCGCTCTGGAGGAAACGGAGGGACGGATCTCCGGTCCGTCGGCTGTCCCACCTCTGTCAACTCGCGAGAGATCCGGCATCCGTCCGGCGGCGTCACTCCCGAATTCGGTCCACGGCGACGGCTGCACCCGCTGCCGCAGGGTACACGATGCTGTCGACGAAGCGACGGTGTCCGTAATCCTCCTGACCGTCCCGGGAGATCCGAAGGACCGTTCGGACATCGGGAGCCACCTCGTGGGCCCTCTCACAGGCCGTGAGGTTCACATCGGGGTCGTTCGTGAGAGCGGCGAAGACGTCGGCGTCGGCCAGATCGGTTCGTTCGAGAACCCCCGGATCCGTTCCATCACCGTCGATTACGCGGCTAACCGTTGAGGACACCTGGTTGCACTTTTCGGGGTCCAGTTCGACGACCGTGACCGCGTTCTGATCCCCACCGAGTCGGTCCGCGACCCGACGGCCAACGCGCCCCGCTCCGACGATGATGATGTTTTTAACCATTCTAACTCCGTCTACGTATAGGCCGAGGGGAGTGTTAAATATTGCCACAGATCGGACCGGGGACTCGGGCACCGTTCACTGGGATGAACCGCTTTTGCTGGTCCTGGCTCGGCAACGGTGAGCGTTCTGGACACGCTGGCGTCACCCTCAGAACGGGGCGTCCGGTTCGTCGAGTTCGCCCGTGGTCTCGAGGTCGTACTTCTCGGCCCACTCGTTGAGTCCGCCGGCCATGCTCTCGACGGTCGCGTCGGCGGTACCCTCGTAGGAGGTGATCAGGCGCGCAGCCTGGATGCTCGATTTCCCCTTCGGACAGACCGTCACGATGTGGTCTGCGCCGTCGAACTCCGGGATCACCTGTGGGAGTTCGCCGAACGGGACGTTCTCGCTTCCGGGGATGTGGCCGCGCTCGAAACGCGCCGGGTTCCGTATGTCGACTATACGTACGTCCTCGCCGTCTTCCTGGAGATCGCGGAGTTCGTCGGTGGTGATTTCGCCGTCCATCGAGGATACGTTGGGAATCGAGGGGAATAAGCGTACGGCTGAGGACGGTCGTTCGGACAGCAGGCGAAACTGAGGGTCGACGCCGGGGCCCCGTCCCGTGGTGGGTGGCCGGACGTGTCGACCGCCGTACTGTATACCCGCGGGCGACGATCCCCCACGGTGTTCTGCCGACAGTATCAGTTCTCGCCGGCGTTTCGAACGACGAACACCGGAAGCGAGGCGTTGTCGACCACTCGCTCCGAGACGCTGCCGAGGGAGGTCACCTTCTCGCGTGGACTCTTCCCCCGCGTGCCGATCACGACGAGGTCGATACCAGCCTCGTCCGCGTACTCGAGGATCGCCTTCGATGGCGTGCCCTCGAGCACCGACGTGACGGCCTCGAGACCGCGCTCTTCGGCGCGTTCGGCCACGTCCGCGACCGCGACCTCCCCTTCGCGCTCGAGGGAACTCTTGAGGTCCGGGCGCGTGTCGTCGTCGGCCGCCGACGTAACTCGGGTGTCGACGACGTATAGCGCGTGGACCGTCGCGTCGTTGTTCGACGCGACCTCGAGGCCGTGGGCCAGCGTTTCCGGAACCGTGTCGCTACCGTCCGTCGGGATGAGTACATCGTCGTACATCTCTGCTCTCGGGGTTGGTTCGGCCGGGTTATAAATTGAACAGGCGCACTCCCACGGCGTTCACGGCGTGGATACGCGCCCCTTTCATCGGACGGACAGGGTGCAAGAACCGAAAAGGAGGGAACCGGCAGGCTTGGAGTTTCCGTCGGTGCCGCCTGGAACCCATCGAAAGGCCGTATCGCAGGCGTCAACGACGCTTTTGAGCGTTCAGCCGAAATCATTTTCCCGCGCGACGGACAACGTAGGCCCATGAGTGGCACATCCGACGACGAACTCGAGGAACTGCGCCGGAAAAAGATGGAACAACTCCAGGAACAAGCCGAGAGTCAAGAGGGCGGACAGGGCCAGGAAGCCGCAAAACAACAGGCTGAAGCCCAGAAGAAGGCCGTGTTGCGCCAGCACCTGACCGACGACGCCAGACAGCGGCTCAACACGGTCAAAATGAGTAAACCGCAGTTCGGCGAGGGAGTCGAACGCCAGGTGCTCGCACTGGCCAAGAGCGGTCGCATCCAGGGAAAAATCGACGACGAGAAGATGAAACAGCTTCTCAACGAGCTCAAACCCGAGAAGAAGAGCTTCGACATCCGGCGGCGGTGAAATGCGGCTCGGACTCCTCTACAGTGGCGGCAAGGACTCGACGCTCGCCGCCTTGCTCCTCTCGCGGTTTTACGACGTTACCCTGACGACCGCCCACTTCGGGGTCACCGACGACTGGAAACACGCCCGGGACACTGCCCGGGCGAGTGGCTTCGAGTTCGACCGCCTCGAGCTCGACCGCGAGATCGCACAGGAGGCGATCTCCCGCATTCGCGAGGATGGCTTCCCGAGAAACGGCATCCAGCTCGTCCACCGGGAGGCCCTCGAGGCGCTCGCCGAGGGGGGTTTCGACGCGATCGCCGACGGCACCCGTCGTGACGACCGCGTCCCGACGGTCTCTAGAGCACAGGCTCAAAGTTTAGAGGACCGACACGACGTCGACTACATCGCGCCACTGTCGGGGTTCGGGCGCACCGCCGTCGACAGGTTAGTCGAGTCACGCCTCGAGGTGACCGTCGGGCCGAGCGAGGAGATCACGCGGGCGGACTACGAGGCCGAACTGCGGGCGCTGATCGCAGAGGAGGACGGGGACGATGCGATCGCCGAGTTGTTCCCCGATCACGAACAGACCCACGTCACCGACCTGCGATAATCGGGGTTACGGTCGTCGGAACTCAAAGCGTGCCCCGCCCTCCTCGCTTTCGGTGACGACGACCGTCCAGTCGTGGGCCTCGGCGACTGCCCGGACGACGGCGAGACCGAGTCCCGACCCGTCCTCGCGCGTGGAGTACCCCTGTTCGAGTACGGTCCCCCGTTTCTCCGGTGGGATCCCGGGACCGTCGTCTTCGACGAAGAGCCCGTTCTTACAGGGGCCGACGCGGACGGTAACGGCCTCGCTTCCGTGTTCGATCGCGTCGTCGGAACCGCCGGACTCCCCGCGGTTCGGAGAGCCATGCTCTACGGCGTTGCGATAGAGGTTCTCGAAGAGGCTCTTCGCCCGGGTGCGGTCGACCCGGATCGTTCGGTCGCCGGCCACCTCGAGGGTCGCATCCCCCGTCTCGACGGTCTCCCAGGTCTCACTGGCGAGTTCCGAGAGCTGTGTCTCCTCGGGATCGTCGACGTGTTTGGCGCTTCGGGCGACCGAGAGGCTCTCGTCGATGAGTTCGTCCATCCGCTCTAGGGCGTCGGTTACGTCGTCTAGGTGGGACGGATCGCCCGTCCGGAAGGTCCTGTGGAGGTTTCCCTGGGCGACTCCGAGTGGATTTCGCAGGTCGTGGCTGACGATGCTCGCGAACTCCTCGAGGCGCTCGCTCTGTCGGCGGGCCTCCCTGACGGCGACACGCTGGCGGATCTCGTAGGTCCCCGCGACGGTGCCGGCGGCGACCCCGACGGTGCCGCTCATCAGGGTCAAATAGAGGGGGTCAGGGACCCCGGTGCCGTCGAGTGCGAGCACGTGGAGGTGAAGGCCGGTCACCACCGACGCGGCGAGAAACCCCCCGAGCCCATAGGAGAACACGGAGATCCGATCGCGCACAGAGACGTTCCGTGCGACGAGCCAGCGGTCGGCGAAGACGACCGCAACCGCCGAGAGGAACGGGAGTGCGCTCTCGAGGATCGCCTGGAGGGTGACGTCGTCGGTAACGACGCGGACGAGAATCGTCGCCGCGAGGACGGTCCCCAGGGCCGAAAGCGGCGAGACCGGGACCCGAGCGCCGACGTCGGTCACCCAGTCGTCCTCGACCTGTTGCATGGCCGGACCCTTACGCCAGGCAATCATCAACTTTCGGTCCCCGCCCCGACGACGGGAGGAAAGAAGAATAGAAGTGTGCCGTCGCCGAACCGACGGCCATGTACGACCGAATCAAGGGATTCCGTGATTTCTACCCCGGCGAGATGGTCGCCCGTCGGGCCACTACCGACGCTTTGGAGGAAGTCGCTCGCCGCTATGGCTTCCGGGAGATCGGGACCCCCGCTCTCGAGCGCGCGGGGATGTGGACCGACAAGAGCGGCGACGAGATCGTCGAGGAACTGTACGCCTTCGAAGACCAGGGCGGTCGCCACGTCACACTCACCCCCGAACTGACGCCGACGGTCGCCCGGATGGTCGTCGCGAAACAACAGGAGCTGTCGAAACCGATCAAGTGGTTCTCGACCCGTCCGTTCTGGCGCTACGAACAGGTCCAGCAGGGCCGCCAGCGTGAGTTCTACCAGACCAACGTCGACGTCTTCGGCTCGTCGGAACCGGAAGCAGACGCGGAGGTTTTGGCGTGGGCTGCAGACGCTCTCACGGGTCTGGGTCTCACCGGCGAGCACTTCGAGTTCCGGGTCTCCCACCGGGACATCTTGGGTGGGCTGCTCGAGACCTTCGAAGCCGAGGTCGACGCCGAGGCGGCGATCCGCGCGGTCGACAAATCCGAGAAGATTTCCCGCGCGGAGTACCACGACCTACTCGTCGACGCCGGCCTCTCGGGGAGCCAGGCCGCCCAGTTCGACGATCTGGTCTCGAGTGGCGACCTCGAGGACGTCGTCGCCTTCGCCGACAGCACTCGTGTCACAGAAGCCGTCGAGAACCTCCGGGCAGTTCTCGCGGCCGCCGAGGACTTCGGGGCCGGAGAGTACTGTACGATCTCACTCGAGACCGCCCGCGGACTCGATTACTACACGGGCGTCGTCTTCGAGTGTTTCGATTCGGCGGGTGAGGTCTCCCGATCGATCTTCGGCGGCGGGCGCTATGACGACTTAATCGAGGACTTCGGCGGCCAGCCGACCCCTGCCGTCGGCGTCGCCCCCGGCCACGCGACCCTCTCTCTGCTCTGTCAGCGTGCCGGCGTCTGGCCCGACGAGGAGGTCTCGACGGACTACTACGTCCTGCAGGTCGGTGACACCCGACCCACCGCGGGCCGGATCGCCCGCGAGCTACGTGACCGGGGCCACGTCGTCGAGAGCGACGTCGCCGGCCGTTCCTTTGGCGCACAGCTCGATTACGCCGACTCGATCAACGCCGAGACGACAGTGATCGTCGGCGAACGCGACCTCGAGAACGACGAGGTGACGGTAAAAGACATGGGCTCTGGCGACCAGATCCAGGTTCCCGTCTCCGAGTTCCCGGGTGAACACGAAGCGCCCACGTTCGGGGACTTCGAGAACTGATCGCGAGAAGTGCGACAGACCGTCACGATCGGTGACGGTAGCCGACGGCAGACACGTCTCCGTCGGGCCCGCCAAGCGTTAATTACCGGGGTGGTGTACGACCCCCGGATGGCCGACACCCGCCCCAACGTCTTGCTCGTCCTCACGGATCAGGAGCGATACGACTGTACCGCCCCCGACGGGCCGCCAGTCGGGACGCCGGCGCTCGATCGTCTCTCGAGTGAGGGGGTTCGCTTCGAGCGGGCGTACACCCCGATCAGTATCTGCACGAGCGCCCGTGCGTCGTTGCTCACGGGGCTGTACCCGCACAACCACGGCATGCTCAACAACTGTCACGGGGACGACGCGGTCCAGGCGAACCTCCCCGACGAGCTGGCGACGTTCTCCGAGGCACTCGCCGAGGCCGGCTACGCCCTCACGTACACGGGCAAGTGGCACGTCGGCCGCGATCAGGTCCCCGGCGACTTCGGCTTTTCCTATCTCGGGGGCTCGGATAAACACCACGACGACATCGACGCCGAGTTCAAGCGATACCGCGAGGAACTCGGTGTCCCCCGTGACGTCTCCCTCGAGGAAGCGATCTACACCGCCGGCGAGGGCGGAACGCTCGTCGCCGCGACCACGCCGGTTCCCCTCGAGGCGACACGGGCGTACTTCCTGGCCGAACGGACCCTCGAGGCGCTGGACCGCCACGCGGACACGACGCCTTTCTTCCACCGGACGGACTTTCTCGGCCCACACCACCCCTACGTCGTTCCCGAGCCCTACGCCTCGATGTACGACCCTGAGGAAATCGACCCACCCGAGAGCTACGCGGAGACCTTCGCGGGCAAACCCGTCGTTCACGAACAGTACGTCGCCTATCGCGGGGTCGACGACTTCGGGTGGGAGACGTGGGCGGAGGTGCTCGCGAAGTACTGGGGGTTCGTCTCGATGATCGACGATCAGATCGACCGGATCCTCGAGGGCCTCGAGGAACGGGGCCTCGCCGGGGAGACGATGGTCGTCCACACCGCTGACCACGGTGACTTCGTCGGCAACCACCGCCAGTTCAACAAGGGGCCGCTGATGTACGAGGACACCTATCAGATCCCGCTGCAGGTGCGCTGGCCCGGCGTCACCGAGCCCGGAACGGTTCGTGACGACCCCGTCTCGCTCGTCGATCTCGCACCCACGTTCCTCGAGGTCGCCGACGCCTCGATCCGCGAGGACGTCGACGGCCGGAGCCTCCGCCCCCTCCTCGAGGGTGGGTCTCCCGCCGACTGGCCCGAGGCCGTCTTCGCGGAGTACCACGGCGACGAGTTCGGCCTCTACAGCCAGCGGATGGTCCGGACAGCGCAGTACAAGTTCGTCTACAACGGGCCGGACCGCAACGAACTGTACGACCTCGAGGCCGATCCGGCGGAACTTCAGAACCTGATCGACCACCCGGACTACGCCGCCGTCCGCGAGGACCTTGCCGGGCGACTCACGGCGTGGATGGACGAGACCGACGACCCGAACAGTACGTGGGTCCCCCCTACGCTTCGAGGTTGATGTTCGGCCGCGCTCAACTCAAATATTCGAACGCCCGTTACACTCTTGTCGGTTTCACCGTGAAAGTCACCCAATGACGTCGCCGACGATCGCCGCCCTCCACAACGAGGTCGAGGCGGAGTACGAGTACCACTGTGGCGCCCTCGCGGGTCACGTCCCGGACGCCAGAGAGTTCGACGTCCCCGCCGGTGAACGGCCCGACCTCGAGAGCGTCGTCTCTCAGCTCTCGTCGTCCCCGTCCGGGCAGGGACCGACCGTCACCGAGCCGGTCATCCCCTCGTGTTGGCTGCAGACGTACTCGTACTCGCCGACCCCGACGAACCGGTGGTCGAACGTCTCACCTTCTTCGAGGGTGTCCTCGTGGTCGTCGTCCTCGTAGGAGGTGAAGGGCTCGACGCCCTCCGGGACGCTCGTCCCCTCGAGGTCGGGATAGGCCGAGACGGTGTGGCCGTCGTCCTCGGCCCGCCAGCGGACGACCTCGCCGACGGTAACTTCGAGATCCGCCGGCTCGAAGACGGTCTCACCGTCGGGGCCGACGGCCACCTCGGCGGCCGGTTCGTCTCCCACCTCGACGGTCCCGGTCATCCCCTCGTGTTGGCTACAGACGTACTCGTACTCCCCTGGCACCTCGAAGGTGTGGACGACCGTTTCGCCCTCCTCGAGGGTGTCGTCGTGGTCGTCGTCCGGGTAAGAGGTGAAGGGGTCGGCCTCCTCCGGGACGCTCGTTCCCTCGAGGTCCGGATGCGTGGAGACGGTGTGGCCGTCGTCCTCGAGAACCCACTCGACGGTGTGTCCGAGGTCGACCTCGAGGGTGTCGGGTTCGAAGACCTCCTCGCCGTCCGGGGCGACGACGACCGTCCCGTCGACGCAGGGTTCGACGGTCACGGTTCCGACCATCTGGGGGACGTGTGGCGTACAGACGTAGACGTACTCTCCCGGGACGGTGAAGGTGTGGACGTACGTCGACCCCTCCTCGTCGACGCTGAAGTGGTCCTCGCCCTCGTAAGAGGCGAAGTACTCGGCGTCCTCGGGCACGCTCGTCCCGTCTGCGGCATCTGGATGGGCGGTCACGTTGTGACCCGGGCTATCGAAGTACCACTCGACGGTCTCCCCGAGTCCGATCACGACGTCTTCCGGTTCGAACCGCCACGCGCCGTCGGGGCCCGCGATCACCTCGGTGACGAACCCCTCCCCGTCTCCGGCTTCGTCCTCGTCGGTGTCCCCTCTCGCCCCCACGATACCAGTAGTCGAGCCGACCACACCGGTCACGGCCAGCCATCCTAACAGCTCGCGCCGGGTGTTGTCTCTCACCATGTCACCACCTAGCATTTCAGATTAAAAACACTTTTGACACGCCACGGTGAGGGTCATTCTACGACGACTACTCGGATAGGCTGATACGTATCCCGGAATCCCCCGCCTACCCGTCGTTGTGGGAGGGATCGGGCTCCGGACTCGTCACGAACTCGAGTAACCCCTCTCCCGTCACCTCGAGGCCCTGTCGGGCAAAGAAGTTCGCGACGTTCGTACAGTCACGCTCTAAAAACTCGCGGCTGTTGGGGTGGTGGACGGTGACGGCCTGTCCGAGGTCGATCACGACGAGTTCCCCCTCGTGGAAGACCACGTTGTACTCGCTCAGGTCGCCGTGGATCAGCCCGGCCGAGTAGAGCCGGCGCATGTACTCCCGCAAGACCTCGTAGGCAGTCCGTGGGTTCTCGATGTGGACCTCGCCGAGGCGTTTGGCCCGTCCGTCGTCGTCGTTTCCGATGTACTCCATCACCAGGACGTTTCGCTGGACGGCGATCGGTTCGGGGACGCGAACGCCCGCCCGGGCAGCGCGTTCTAAGTTGGCCGATTCCTTTTTCACCCACGCCAGGACGACGTCCGTTTTCTTCCCGCCGAGACCCTCAAAGCGGGGGTCGCCCTCCAAGTAATCGCGCATCTGCTTGAAGTTCGAGGCGTTGATCCGGTAGATCTTTACGGCGACCTCCCGGTCGTCTCCGAGTGCGTGGTAGACGTTCGCCTCCTTGCCCGTCGAGATCGGCCCGCCGAAGGCCTCGACGTGGCTGTCCTGGACGAGTTTGTAGAGGGCGGCGAACGTCGCGTCGTCGAACACCGACTGCTCGACTTTGAACTGATCGGCGTCTTTGATCCGCTGTTCGAACTGTTCGAACTCCCGGTCGCGCTTTCTGGCGATGCGATCTGCCTCCGTATCGGAGACGTCGATCTCCTCCCACTCGTCACCCGGCGTCTCGACTTCTCCGGGGTCTACCAGTTCGAACTCCTCGTCCATCTACCTGACAGTACCACGCCAGGCGGGTAAAGTACTGGGTTCGGTCGTGCGAGGACGCGCCTCTTTCCGCGTCCAGGGACGCGCACTTTTTCCGCCTCGAGTGGTAACCCCGCCTCATGACTGACGTACCCGCACGATTCCTCGCAGGGGACCGCCCCGACGACGTCGCGCTCTTTCTGGCCGACTCGTTCGTCGAGGACGACCGCCTCGAGAG